>Ga0307998_1001737_pt1 | contig 11552 bp, 7 predicted proteins | sample Davwhametageno37_FD_203147 | JGI IMG/M metagenome (GOLD analysis project Ga0307998, IMG submission 203147) | Marine microbial communities from Davis Island wharf, Antarctic Ocean - #37 | ecosystem: Environmental > Aquatic > Marine > Unclassified | place: Antarctic Ocean: Davis Island wharf...
AAATGGGATCTCCATCATAGAAATGCCACAACTCGTCAGATTTTATTCTGTGAAAAGCTGAGAAACTTTCTCGCTCCAGCAAAAAGTAGATTCCAGTTGACAAATTACGCTCTGCATCAACCTCCTTTCCCAAGTCTTTTAAATTGACTTTCAACCCTGAACGATAGGTCTCTTTGTAATATCCTCCCTCCGGATGTTGCAATAATTTTAGCTTTTCAATCCAATACTCCTTTTTTTTCATGGCACTAATTTATTCAAGAAAGACAATAAAACATATTTTGGTTTTATATTTACTTTAAATCTTTTAAAGTTATGTTAGAACGAATTTTTGACCTGCACTACCACCAATTAAGCAATTACCCTAAAGCTGATGCACTTAACGACAAAATTGAGGGTAAATGGGTCTCTGTTAGTACTGAGTCGATGATTAAGCAGGCTGAGTCTTTGGCTTCCGGATTCTTAGAGTTTGGATTAAAACCAGGAGATAAAGTCGGACTAATTGCGAATAACAGGTCAGAGTGGCTAATTGTGGACCTAGCAATATTAATATCAGGAATGATTAGTGTTCCCATTTACCCTACCATTACCGTAGAAGATTACGAATACATTTTAAACAATGCGGAAGTAAAGCTATGTTTTGTTTCTGACCACGACCTCTTTACTAAAGTAAGTTCTGTACAACCAAAAGTTTCATCGTTACAAAAAATTTATGCTTTTGACACCTTCTCAGAATGCGATCATTGGAGTACTCTTAAAGATTCCGGAAAAGGAACAAATAAAGAAATAATCCAAGAAATAAAAGCAGCTGTAAAGGGTGAAGACCTGGCAACATTAATATACACATCCGGAACAACAGGACGTCCAAAAGGGGTCATGCTTTCCCACGCCAACTTGGTAAGTAATTCTTTAGCCTCGAGAAAAAGATTGCCGTGTACTAGCGAATCTAAGTCCTTAAGTTTTTTGCCACTTTCCCATGTATACGAACGTATGATTAGTTATCTATACTTCTATGTTGGAACTTCGATATACTACGCTGAATCGTTAGAAACAATAGGAGATAATCTTAGAGAAGTAAAACCTCAAGTATTTACTGCAGTGCCTCGTCTTTTAGAAAAAGTGTACGATAAAATTGTTGCTAAAGGAGCAGATTTAACAGGAGTTAAGAAGGCACTGTTCTTTTGGGCACTAAAACTAGGGCAGAAATATGAAGTGAATGGAGCAAATGGAGCTTTTTACGAATTCCAGCTAAAACTTGCCAATAAAATTATTTTTAGCAAATGGCGAGAAGCGCTTGGAGGAAATGCATTAGCTGTGGCTTCGGGAGCTGCAGCGCTCCAACCAAGATTAGCAAGAGTATTCTTAGCTGCTCAAATTCCAGTAATGGAAGGTTATGGTTTGACAGAGACCTCTCCCGTGCTAGCCGTGAACGAAGAGGCAAATGACGGTGTTCGCATAGGAACTTGCGGCAGGCCAATTGATAACGTAGAAATTAAAATTGCCGAAGATGGCGAAATTCTCGCTAAAGGTCCGGGGGTAATGCAAGGCTATTACAAAAATGAGGAAGCCACCAAAAGTGTTTTTACAGAAGATGGTTGGTTTAAGACCGGAGATTTAGGAACATTAGTGGAAGGTCAGTATTTAAAAATTACAGGTAGAAAAAAAGAAACCTTTAAAACCTCCGGGGGTAAATACATTGCTCCTCAAATATTGGAAAACAAAATGAAAGAATCGGGTTTTATTGAACAAATAATGGTAATTGGAGAATCTGAAAAACACCCTTCAGCAGTTGTACAGCCTTCATTTGACTTTTTAAAGGAATGGTGCAAGCGCAAAGACATTCCTTACACAACAGATGCTGAAATGATTAAATTAGAGCGAATTCACAATAGAATTATGAAAGATGTGAGCATTTACAACGAAGAATTCGCCAAGTTTGAGCAGGTGAAGAAGATCATTCTAGCTCCTTCCGTTTGGGGAATTGATTCTGGCGAAATGACGCCCACCATGAAAATTAAACGAAGAGTATTGATGGATAACTTTAAAGATGCTATCGAAGTTTGCTACAGAGGTTAAGCGAAGCTTAGCTTAAAACAAAAAAGTCCCGCCTAAAGCTAGGCGGGACTTTTTTATGCTTGAACTATTTTTAAGTTAAAACTTGTGGCTAATTCCGGCACTAATTGTTGTTCCAGGATTGAATGAATTAAAGATTTGATCTTCTGCCTCGAAAGACTTAAACACTAATTCCCTTTTGTCTGACAAAACATTACCAATCTTTAAATCCACTGTTGTTTTCCGTTCCTTTCCTAACTTTTTATTTACGCTAAAATTTAAGCTATGGAACGGCACTTGATAAACATCGGGAATAAGGCCTGTTCCCACAATTGTAAGTGTTGGACCTTTTACGTTATAAAATATTCCTGCTGAAATTGCATTCTCGATATTTTTGTAACTCAACCCTGCATTAATTACAAAAGGTGCTTGTCCGGCCATGTCTCTTTTCCTATCTACATTCTCTCCCTCTTTCTCGTAAATTTTTCTGGCGTCAAATTCAATATCGGTCATTTCTATTTGAGATTTCACTAGCGTTATATTACCACTAAAACTAAACTCCTCTAAACCTTCATTTATGAACGATAAACTTTTCGTTACCTCTACTTCTATTCCATAAACTTGGCCTTCCCCAACATTTCGAGGTTGTAAACTAGGGTTTGTTTGCGCTACCGGCAGTCTTACCAATTCGATAGGGTTAATAAACCTTTTATAAAATAAGCTAGCTGAAATAATCTGTCCTCTTTCCATAAATTTTTCCCATCGAAAATCTATGTTATCAATATCTGTAGACTTTAGGTTACCATCCCAAGTATCTATTGCAAACAAACCTCCATTGAAACTTCTGCCCGTTACAGGGTCTTGAATTTCTGCGAAAGACAATTCTTTAAATGAAGGTCTAGCAATCGTTTTTGCGTAAGCAAATCTTAGATTTTGCTCTTCAGCTAAGTTATATATTATATTTAAAGATGGGAAAAGATTCGTGCTTTCTAAAACAACCTCATTATTTAAACTTCTTCCAATTGCTCCACCCGAGGTAACAAAAGATTGACTTCTTCCTGTGTGCCATTGAGTAAAGTTTTCTAATCGCAAACCAACTACTGCCTTCAATGTATTTGTTAAAGTAAACTCATTTGACGCATAAAATGCAAAGTTTTGAATTGAAGATTCGTAGGCGTTGTAATTAGGGTCTGTTACGTTTGTCTGATAAAACACCTCATTGGTTTGCTTTGGAAAAACATTAGAAGGATTTAAGACCTGGTCGGCATCGTTTCCTTCCCAGCTTTGAGTACCTGAAAACGTACTCACATTCAATTCGTAATCAATAATAGAGTAATCTCGCTGCTTATAGGTGTAATTAACCCCAGTTAAAAATTTAGAATCCATACCCTTAATCTTATAATCTTTGGTCGCATCCACTTTACCGGTAGCATTTATCTCATTTAACGACCTCCAAATTCGAGTTGGAAAGCCTCCATCTCCGGAATTAAATACGAACCTGTCATTCTGATTTGTAAATGCTGTATACCTCAAATCAGGATCATCAGAAGTAGAGTATGTTGATGAAATCCTCCAATCTATCTCCCAACCACTTTGCTTTAAGACATGAACCCCATTTATTAATAAGTTATTTAAAGATCGTTGATTGTATTGCAGTACATCAGAAGTTGCTATAAACCCTGATGTTCCTGCTCCTACCTGAAAATTTTCTACATCAAACTTTCCGGCACTTGAAACACCTGTCTGTAATCTCAGTATGGACAAGCGATATTTTGAATATTTAGTTTTATAAGCAAGGCCACCCATAGCGCCAATTAAAACACTTTTCTCTCCTACTTCCCCAACTCTTAAATTAGTATTTATCAAGTCATTTTTTGTTACATCTTGGTCTCGCTGAAACTCGCCGTTTATAACTTCGTCATAGTACGTATAATTGGTTTTGTATGAGATCGAGAAAGTATATCCCAGCTTATTCTCGTTCGTTAAATCAATTTGATCGCCTATTGTATAACCAAGGCTATAATCCATAAGGCTAGTTGCACGTTGAGCTGCTAAATTTTTATCAAACTCATTCACAAAATTATTAACTTGATTCGTGGAGAACCTAGGATCTATTGGATTGGGAATATTTAACCCATCAACATCCGGATTTGCTCTAGTTCCATTATCAAATCCTAAAAAATCAGTTGAGCTTCCTTCATAATTTAAGTAATCAGAGTTTAAATGCATGCTAGGGTTATACCCTATACTCGCAGATACCGACATGATTTTATCTTCTGGAAAAGATTTTGTTTCTACATTCAAAATCCCCCCGGCAAAGTCTGCAGGCATATCTGCCGTAAAGTTTTTAGAAACAATAATGTTGTCTATTAAATTTGTTGGAAAAATATCCATTTGCAAACTATTCTTGTCAGGATCTAAACCTGGAATATCCACCTGATTTAAGGTAACTTTAGAATATCGATCTCCAAGGCCTCTAACATAAATGTATTTACCCCCTTCAATAGATACACCAGTAACTCGTTTAGCTGCTTCAGCAACATTCCCATCTCCAGTCAAACCTAATTTCTCTGAAGAAATTCCATCTTTCATAGCAATTGATTTCTTTTTCATAGAGTTTAGAGCAGCTTCAGATTTCCTGGTAGCGGTCGCTGTAATCACAACCTCACCTACATCGATTGCAGCAGATTTCAATCGCACAATTCCCAAACTTGTTACTTCCCCTGATGTAACAATAACATCAGTTATCGTTACAGTTTGGAAGGAAATAAAAGAGACCTTAACAACGTATGTACCCGGCACAATAGGTATAGAAAACTTCCCGTCTAAGTCTGTGGACGATCCTGTTAACGGATCCGCTATTACTACATTAGATCCTATAACCGTATAGCCTGTTTCATCTTCAATGACCGTGCCTCTAATTGTTCCATTTTGAGAGAAAGCCAACGAAGAAAAAACCAATAATATTCCTAAAAAAAGATGTCTCATGAAATTGTGTTTAAAATCAAAATTGATTCCGGTATAAATAATAAAAACAGACCCGAATAAATTCGAGTCTGTTAATTATTGGTAAAAGTATATTATTTTATTATAATCCTGCAAGTCCTCCTGCAGTAGCTGCCCAAGTCCAAGTAAATGCTGAAACATTTGCCTTCCCTGTTGCATTAGCGGTTGTACTTGCCGCAACACCTGATTTAGAAGTAGCATCATTAATATAATTACCTATATTAGAAGAAGATACGTCTAAAGTAATATTTGTAAATGTTACGCTTGGATTATCTGTAGTTCTATTAATTTGTTGTCCAATAGCAATCCCTGTAATGTGGATGTTTTCTAAAATCACCATTGAATTTACATCAGAATTAATTAGATCATCAGAAATTCTATTATTAACAGTATCAGAGGCTACAACAGTTCCGTTCTTAATTGTATGCGTTCCATTTGCTGATCCTTCTGGACCATCAAGTTCAAAACTATTATCACCTGCAGTTACTACAATAAAATTATCTAAAGTTCCACTCCAAGCCTGATCTGTGTCTATACCGTCATCGCCTGCATTCCATACCAATGCATTTGTCACATCAACTGTTCCTCCAAACCATTCGATACCATCGTCTTGGTTGCCTACGATTTCAACACCATTTATTACAGTACCTGAACCAACACCACCTAAAGTAAGGCCATTAATTTCATTTCCTTCGCCAATGTTAGCACCTCCATGTCTGATTGAGATGTAAGAAATAACTCCTGAGTTATCTGTGGCATTTGTTCCGCCATATAATCCATTTTGATCTGCTGGCGGTATGCCTTCAATTTGAACTGGAGAAGTTGATGCAGATATAGGTGCATTGCCTAAAATTATTAAACCACCCCATAATCCATTAGTTGTAGCAGTCAAATTTGGAGAAGCAATTTGACCTGAAACGATTTGATCTGCAACTGATGTAAAGATAATTGGTTCTGCTAAAGTACCGTTTGCTTGTATCTTTCCTCCCCTTGCAATAACTAATGCAGTTGAATTAGCTCCAGTTCCAGCTGCAGCTTTAATTACTGTTCCTGCCTCTATGGTTAAGGTTACTCCAGAAATAACAGAAACCCTACCTCTTAATTCATAAATATTGTTTTTAGTCCAGGTAGCATTCGTAATTAGGTTACCAGTTATTACAGTATTCCCGGAAACAGCGACAGGTTGTACGACTGGATCCTCATCCTCTTCACATGAAGTTAATGACACAGATAGAGCACAAGCAAAGGCTGCACCCATCATTAATTTTCTTGATAATTTAAAATTTTTCATTTTGTTAGTTTTTAGTTTCAGTAAAATTTCGATGCAAAAGAACTACTACACTTTGATTGCAATGTCACCAAGCGGTTACTAAACGTTTAAACCTGCTTTAATTTAATGTTAAGACAAATTATAACATGAAACATCGGAAAAATTCAGGCTGTATGGACCTTTAGAGCGTTCGCAAACCCGTTTATAAATGTTAATCTTGAATTAACATTAAAGCTTAGAGTAACCTCTAATTTAGCTACCTTAGTGAACACAGAAGAACTGTTATGAAAAAGGAAAAAATACTTATAGTTGATGACGAAGCTGATATTTTAGAGATTGTAGGTTACAATTTAAAAAAGGAAGGTTTTGATGTTTTTACTGCAGAAAATGGCAAGAAGGCCATTGAAGTCGCCATAGAGGTAAATCCTGATTTAATTATACTAGATGTAATGATGCCAGAAATGGACGGGATGGAAACTTGCTATCAAATGAGAAATATTCCAGCCTTAAAAGACACACTTGTCACATTTTTATCTGCACGAGGTGAAGACTATTCCCAAATTGCTGGTTTCGATGCTGGTGCTGATGATTATATTACAAAACCAGTAAAACCCCGGGTACTCATAAGTAAAATAAAAGCTATTCTTAGGAGAAAAGGAGGCGGAGAAACAGTACTGCCAGATATCGAAGCTGGAGGAATCTCAATTGACAGAGAACGGTACGTAATTAAACAAAACGACAAAGAACTAAACCTACCAAAAAAAGAATTCGAGTTACTTTCTCTGTTAATGAGTAAACCGGGAAAAGTATTTACGAGGGAAATGATTATGAATCAAATATGGGGAGGAGAAGTTGTTGTTGGAGATAGAACTATTGATGTTCACATTCGAAAACTACGAGAAAAACTCGGCGAAACATTAATAAAAACAATTAAAGGAGTGGGGTACAAATTTGAAGCTTAAAAAGTCACGCTCTTCAAGAAATTCGTTAGCTTTAACCATGCGAAATTTAAGCCCCAAGGCACTTGCATTCAGACTTTCTCTATTTATTACTCTCTTTGTTACCGCAGCAGGCGCTCCCTTTCTTTATACTACCTGCGGTTTCAATTTAGGTTATACTTTACTCATGTTTATTTTCAGCATTGTAATTTCTTACGGAATTATATTGTGGGGTATTACGCAGTTCATTGATAAAAAATTCCGTCTTATATATAAGACCATTCACAATCTAAAGGTTGGTTTAAAAAGAGAACCCACTTCTTTAGATATGAGTGAGGATATTTTTGGAAAGATTAGAGAGGAAGTAATTGAGTGGGACAAAACAAACAGAAGAGAAATTGAAAGACTAACAGATCAAGAAGAATTTAGAAGAGATTTTTTAGGCAATATTTCTCACGAATTAAAAACTCCTATTTTCAGCATACAAGGTTACATTCTCACCTTATTGGAAGGCGGGTTGGAAGACCAAACAATCAATCGTAATTTTTTACAAAAAGCTGAAAAAAGTGTGAACCGCATGATTGAAATGGTCGACGATCTAGATGAAATTGCGAAGCTTGAGTCTAATCGTATGGAGCTGAATGTTCAACAGTTTAATTTAGTTGATTTAACTAAAGAAGTAATAGAAGCAGTAGAATATAAGACAAAAAGAAAAGACATAAGACTTTCAATTCTTAACAACTCCAACATTGTATTGGTAAAAGCTGATGCAGCAAAAATTACTCAAGTAATTACAAACCTTCTTATGAATTCCATAAACTATGGTAAAGAAGGAGGTAAAACAACTGTTAAATTTTACGATTTAGCGGAGAATATTTTAATAGAAGTAAAAGATGACGGCAAGGGAATTGGAGAAGAGCACTTACCCCGTCTTTTTGAACGATTTTACAGAGTCGACAAAGGAAGGTCAAGGGCAGATGGAGGATCTGGTCTAGGTTTAGCAATTGTAAAGCATATTTTAGAAGCACACCTCCAAACTATAAATGTGCGGAGTAGTTTAGGTAAAGGATCTACGTTTTCATTTACCTTAAAAAAAGCCTAAAAGGAGCTTTACTTCACTAATTTTGGTAATGATTTTTATTGCATGCAACTAAATGCATGCTTTTACCATCTATTATATAATAAAAACTTTGGATCAAGAGAAACATATGAGCGAAGATGAAATGCTTAGAGGCTGCCAAGCCAACGAAGAGCACGCTCAAAAGTTTTTGTTTGAGAAGTACTCCAGGATTATGACGGGAGTTTGCATGCGTTATGCAGACAGTTACGAGGAAGCACAAGATATTGTACAGGATGGATTTATCAAATTTTTTAAAAAAATCGGAATGTTTTCCGGGAAGGGTTCTTTAGAAGGATGGTTGCGAAGAATAATGGTAAACACTGCTCTAGACCACTTGAGAAGCGTCAAAAACGAACGCTTTAAAGTTGATATAGAAAATTTGAGCTATAAGCTAAAGCAAGATGAAAGTATTAATAGTGAATTAAACACAGAAGATTTATTAAAATTAGTGCAGGCTTTACCAACAGGATACAGAACTGTTTTTAACATGTATGTGATAGAAGGTTACACACACCGCGAGATTGGAGAGGAATTAAATATTTCTGAAAACACTTCAAAGTCACAATTTTCCCGAGCACGAGGGATCTTAAAAAAGAAACTAGAACAATTGAATTAAAAATTAAATGCTTTGAAACAGCAAAACAACAACATAGAAGAGCTCTTTAAAGAGAAACTGCAAAATTTTGAGGCATCTCCAAGAACGAACACTTGGGCAAATATTCAAGCAGGAATTTCCGGAGGAGCAGTCAGCAGTGCCGCTGCTGCAGTCACTTCCTCATCTTGGGCATCCACAGTTATTGTTGGAGTTATCATTACCTCTGTCGCGGTTGGTGGTTATTTCTTTTTTAACAAAGAAGGTGAGAAAAAAACAACTCCACTAGAGCAAACACCAGCTGAAGACATTGTTCTCAAAAAGGAAAAACCTGAGATACCTTCTGACCAACCTGAGATCGAGAGTAAAACTAGCAATAAGTCAATACATTCAGAATCGAATCAAAGTTTATCAACTGAAACACCAAATTCATTTTCAGTCTATAAGAATGATGCCAACGGCTCCAATAAAGTTAAAGCTGCCACAAACAACTCTGAATTAACGAAAGAGGAGCAGCAAATACACGAACAAACGATTGATGAAATCATTGCAGAGCATCAACGATTTGCAGTTGAGCAGCAACAAATTGAGGAATTAGCAGCAAGGCAGTCAGAAAATGATAACCCGGCAGTTAGCACAGATACAGGAGCAGGTAAAGTAGATAAGCTTACCAACAACCCTGAATATAAAGTAAACCGCAATATAAATTCAACTGTTGATGCAAATGAACAAAACAGGCTAGAAAATAAACGAATTGCTGCACAAGTAATTTTTCCAAACATTGTAACTCCTGATCTTGATGGCACTAATGATGTATTTAAATTAATTAAAGAAAAATCAATAGCTATTGATAACATCAGAATAGATATTTTAACGTTAAATGGAAAAGTAATTGGCACAAGCAACGGAGCTTCTGATGGCTGGGACGGACGACTACTCGATGGTTCTTTAGCCCCTGAAGGTCCTTATTCTTACCAAGCAATAATTTACATCGGCGAAAAACAATTTTCTAAAGTTGGAGGGTTTGAAGTCACAAGGTAATTGAATTAAAAATCGAAAAGCCACCTACTCTGAAATAACTTCAAAATAGGTGGCTTTTTTGTTGACTCAAATTTATGATTAGTAATTCAAATTTGGACGAAGCCATTTTTCACACGCCTCAATAGCTTTCCCTTTTCGTTGAGCATAGTCTTCCATTTGGTCTTTCTGCACTTTTCCTAATCCAAAATACTTTGAATTTTCATTGGCAAAATACAAACCACTAACCGCAGCTGTGGGTAACATTGCGTAGCTTTCTGTTAACGTAATACCTAGTTTCTCCGCATCTAAAAGTCTAAAGATTGCTTCTTTTTCAGAATGATCAGGGCAAGCAGGATAGCCTGCAGCCGGACGAATTCCTCTGTACTTTTCTTTGATCAAGGATTCATTGTCTAATCCTTCATTTTCAGCATAGCCCCAATGGTCTATTCGCACTTCTTTATGCAGTCGTTCAGCAAAAGCCTCAGCCAAACGATCTGCTAAAGCCTTTAACATAATACTATTGTAATCATCATGATCTGCCTCAAACCTTGCAATGTGTTCATCAATTCCAATTCCTGATGTTACTGCAAATGCCCCAATATAATCTTCTCTTCCACTATCTTTAGGAGCAATAAAGTCTGCCAAAGCGAAATTTGCAACTTTCGCCGCCTTTTTTCCTTGCTGTCTTAACGTGTATAATGTTTCAAAAGTTTCACCATTATCAGCCAATAGCTGAATGTCGTCTCCTACTGAGTTAGCTTTCCAAAAACCAAATACTCCTTTTGCCTGGAGCCAATTCTCATCTACAATATTTACAAGCATTGCTTTTGCATCTATAAATAATTTTTTTGCTTCAACCCCGACCACTTCATCTTCTAAAATATTGGGGTACTTACCTGCTAATTCCCAAGTTTGAAAAAATGGCGTCCAATCGATAAATGGAATTAGATCACTTATTGCATAGTTGTCAAAAACCTTAGTACCTGTAAAACTTGGGGACTTTATGTCGGTAGACTTCCAATCAATTTCAAATGCATTTTTACGGGCATTCTCAATCGAAATCATCTTTTTCTGATTTCGCTTCGCTTCAAATTGATCTCTAATTTTGGAGTATTCGTCCTTCAAATCAGAAAAGAATTTATCTTTTACCGCTTTGTCTTTTGTTAATAAACTCCCAGCAACCGGCACAGAACGAGATGCGTCTAAAACATGAACGACAGGTAAATCGTATTCTGGAGAAATTTTTACTGCAGTATGCGCTTTGGAGGTAGTTGCTCCACCAATTAAAAGTGGAACAATGAATCCTTGTCGCTTCATTTCACTTGCAACGAAAACCATTTCATCTAAAGATGGCGTAATCAAACCACTTAAGCCAATCATATCAACATCCATCTCAATGGCTTTTTGCAGAATCTTATCTGCTGAAATCATTACACCCATATCGATGACCTCATAATTATTACAAGCCAATACGACACCAACAATGTTCTTTCCAATGTCATGAACATCACCTTTTACGGTAGCCAACAAAATCTTGCCGGCATTTTTCGCGACATC
>Ga0307998_1001739_pt1 | contig 11541 bp, 8 predicted proteins | sample Davwhametageno37_FD_203147 | JGI IMG/M metagenome (GOLD analysis project Ga0307998, IMG submission 203147) | Marine microbial communities from Davis Island wharf, Antarctic Ocean - #37 | ecosystem: Environmental > Aquatic > Marine > Unclassified | place: Antarctic Ocean: Davis Island wharf...
AGCGCTTTCTTTTGATTATTAAATCATCATTCACTTCAGCTTGTAATCCTGCTTCTGGCAGCCACTGAAATTCTAAAGAGGATTCGTAATCACCCAACTTCTTAAAGCGTTCAGAATAGGTTTTATTAAATTGTCTTGTTGCTCTATAGGACGTAAAATCTAATGAATAAGTATAATTTTCTTGTTGCTTTTTAATCCATAATGCCTGTTCGTCAATTAGAGTTATAAATGGATTGTCCTTCATACGTTGCTTACTTCTGGATAAAGAATATTCATAATTATTCATACCTTCAAATGGTTTGTAAAAAGCTGGTGTAATGCTGTCCCAAGCCAAGGGATTATCTTGATCTTTTTCTCCCATCTCAACATATGCATAGCGGTTTGGAAAAACAACATCGCTTTTAACTCCTTCAAGCTGTGTCGAGCGACCATTGATTCTATAAAACTTATCAGTAGTTACCTTAAGAGCCCCTAAATCACCATAGGTTCCTCCAGTAATCATTCTATTGAGGTCAAAAACATTTTGAACAGTTCCTTTCCCAAACGTTTGCTTACTTCCCAAGATGATAGCTCTTTTATAATCTTGCATAGCGGCGGCAATTATTTCTGAAGCTGAGGCTGAAAATTCATTTACTAGAATCACAAGAGGCCCATCCCAAACAATACTAGGATCTACATCTTTTAAAACTTCTTTTTTTCCACCCGTACTTTTTACCTGAACCACAGGTCCTTCCTTTATGAAATAACCTGCCATGTCTACTACTGTTTTGAGTGAACCACCACCATTATTTCTTAGGTCTAAAATAATCCCTTTTACATTTTTCTGTTTTAACTGCTCTAATTCTTTTTTGACGTCAGTTGCTGCATTACGTTGATTGTAATCCTGAAAATTAATATAAAATTTAGGCAACTCAATCAGTCCAAAAGATTCCTTCTCATCTTTAATTAAAAAAGAACGCGCATAAGTCTCTTCCAGGATTACTACATCACGGGTTACTTTAACATCTTCAATTGCACCATCCACATGCTTAATGGTTAAAATTACTTGAGTACCTTTTGGGCCTTTTATAAGTTTGATAGAATCATCTAAACGCATGCCAGAAATATCTACAGCCTCTTTATTTGGTTGGGCAACTTTCAAAATAATATCTCCTATTTCTAATAGTTCATCTCTCCAAACAGGTCCACCAGAAATAACCTCAACAATTTTTACTTCTTGATTTCTTTTTTGTAAACGAGCCCCAATTCCTTCAAATTCTCCTGACATGCTAGCATCAAAACGATCTTTATCACTTGGCGCTAGATACGATGTATGTGGATCAAATTGCAACACAATTGAATTAATGTAAATCGAAAACCAATCTTTACGATTCAAGTCATTGTAACGTTCAAAAAAAGCATCCATATTTTCTGAAATTATTTCTCTTGCTTTTTCTTCAAGTTCATTGTCTGTTTTCATCACATAGGTTGCGTCTTTTTCTAATTTCTGAATCTCTTCATCTTTTTTAGAAGTGAAGCGCTCTAAGGCGTTTAACTTAAGGCGCTTGCGCCATATGGCCCTTAATTCAGTTAGATTATTTGCATACGATGCTTTTTTAAAGTCTAAATTGATTTCATCTTTAATTGAAAAATCAAAAGGAGTTTCTAGAAGAGATTTATAAAATCCTTCAACTTGAGACATACGTTCCATCAACTTTTCAAATGAAAGATTAAAAAACTCTACTTGGGTATTTTTAATCTCATCATCAATTAGATAACGATAGGAATTAAAAGCATTGATATCTGATTTTAAGAAAAAACGATGTTGTCCATCAATATTCTCTAGATAGCTCATGTATACATTTTCAGAAAATACATCATTGATATCTTTGGGGTCGAAGTGTCCGCGATCCAAAACATAGGATATAATCTCTAAAAGTAATTTGTCCTTGTTAGGATTCTCTTTTTTTAGGGTAATCCCAAAAACGAAACCACTCAAAAGAATAAAAGATAAGATCCAAACAAAAGGTCTAATTGATAAAATTTTTAATCTCATTTTCATAAGCTCTAAATATACATATATTCTTATAATTCATTTGTTAATATTGTTTTAAAAGAAAGCCCTTAAAGATTTCTTACATTTACTGTGAAACAAACTTTATGACGCCTAAACCCTTAATATTGGTAACAAATGATGATGGAATTACCGCTCCAGGAATTCGAATGCTAATTGAAATTATGAACGAAATCGGAGAAGTTGTAGTGGTTGCACCCGACAGCCCTCAATCTGCTATGGGGCACGCTATAACTATAGACTCAACTCTTCACTGCAGCGAAGTGACTGTTTCAGATGGACCACAAAAAGAGTATAGTTGTTCTGGAACTCCTGCAGATTGCGTAAAACTTGCAGTCAACGAATTATTAGATAGAAAGCCTGATTTATGCGTTTCGGGTGTTAACCACGGATCTAATTCTTCTATTAATGTTATTTATTCAGGTACAATGAGTGCTGCAATGGAAGCGGGAATAGAGGGAATCCCTGCTATTGGATTTTCATTAATGGATTTTAGATGGAATGCAGATTTTCATCCATTAAAAAAATTCATAAAACAAATAACACTTGAAGCGCTCCTGCAGGGAATTCCTCGAGATATTGTTTTAAATGTAAATTTTCCAAAATTAAAAGAAAAAGAAATTAAGGGTATTAAAATTTGTCGCCAAGCAAAAGCAAACTGGGTGGAAGAATTTGATAAAAGAACAAACCCTATGGGCAAAGAATATTATTGGCTTACTGGGACATTTGTTAATGAAGATAAAGGGGAAGACACTGACGAATGGGCATTAGAACAAGGATATGTCTCTATTGTACCTACACAATTTGATCTTACAGCACACCACAGCATTCAACAACTAAATACATGGAATTTATAAAAAATAAATATTTCCTCTGGGGGATTTTTACCGGCTTACTATGGATAATTTTTGGGGTTATAACAATTGTTATTTTTCTTTCAGATGCTTCAATAGAGAGCAGCTTAATAACCCTTTACCAACAAAACAAATTAGGAGGACTTATCTCTATTGCTTCATTAATCAACCTGCCGATCTTTTTTCTTGCACTTAGAAAGAATAAAATGTCATTTGCAACAGGTTTGGTCACACTATCAATTGTAATGGTGTTAATTATCACTTATTTGAAAATTAATGCTTCCTAAATTTATTCAGTGAAATATTATCTCATTTCTGGTGAAGCTTCTGGTGATTTACATGGTTCCCATCTTATAAAAGCTCTTAAAAAAATTGATTCTAAAGCTACTTTTCGAGCATGGGGTGGTGATTTGATGGAAAGAGAAGGAGCGTTTTTAGTAAAACACTATCGTGAACTTGCCTTTATGGGGTTTTGGGAAGTTATTTTGCATTTACCTAGCATTTTAAATAACATTGCGTTATGTAAAAAAGACATTATTAACTATAATCCTGAGGTAATTATTTATATTGATTATCCAGGTTTTAATCTAAGGATTGCCGAATGGGCTAAAAAGAAAAAAATTAAAAACCATTACTATATCAGTCCACAAGTTTGGGCTTGGAAAGAAAATAGAGTCCATAAAATGAAGAGAAATTTAGATGCTCTTTATGTGATTTTACCTTTTGAAAAAACTTTTTTTGAAAATGAACATCAATTTTCTGTCCACTACGTAGGGCATCCTTTACTAGATTATATTCCTAAACATCCTAAAAACAATGCTTTTTGTAAAGACAATACTATAATATCGGAGAAACCTATCATAGCCCTTCTTCCGGGAAGTCGTATTCAAGAAATAAAAAAAATGTTGCCGCTTTTCGTTAAAGTAGCAAAATATTTTTCTGGCTATCAATTTGTTATTGCGGGTGCCCCTGGAATTAGTAAAGATCAATATAATGTGTTTATCGAAACTACCTCAATGAAAATAGTCTACAATAGCACGTATGATCTACTTCAACACAGTACTGCTGCTCTTGTGACAAGTGGAACTGCAACCCTCGAGACAGCATTGTTCGGTGTCCCTCAATTAGTATGTTATCGGAGTAGTACCCTTAGTTATTGGATTGCTAAAAGAATCATTAAGCTGAAATTTATTTCACTTGTGAATTTAATTTTAAATCGCTCAGCTGTTATTGAATTAATTCAAGATTCCTTGACAGAAGAAAGTCTTAGATATCATCTTAAAGATCTTTTAAAAACTTCGAGTACTAAAAAAATAGAGAAGGAATATCTAGCATTAAAAACCATTTTAGGGAAAGGTGGAGCAAGTAGTCTAACAGCCCAACTTATCTTTGATAAGGTAAGGAAGAGTCTTTAAGACCCTGGAAATAGATCTTGGTACACCACCTAAATAGACTGTTTCGAAATTAGTCTTTGATAAAGTTAATATTTACAGTGAATCAAATATTAAGTAGAAAAAAAACTATGAGCAAATTATTGCTAAAAAATGTCCCCAAAGAAAGTTTACTATAAATTACCCCCGAAAACGGGGAATAAAACTCTTTTTGTAATTTTCGAAATCTTCAGGCTTAGAGAAAATTTGGTAATCTCCCTGCTTGATCATTTTAAGAAATAATTCTAATTGCTTAGGCTTTTGATAGCCCACAACAGGCATTATAGGCGCCCCATTTTCACTTAAAAAAACCATTGTTGGGTAGCCCTTTACTCCTAAAAACTGAGTGAATTGATGGGTAGCGTTCCTGCCCTTTCTATTAATATCATAATTAGGATTAGAAAATTTTTGATTATAAAAATTAATCTCTTCTTGTCCTTCTGCATTAAATTTCACAGCATAATAATGTTCATTAATATAACTTGAAACGTCTGGATTTTGAAAGGTATTTTTATCTAGTAACTTACAAGGTCCACACCAATCAGTATAAACATCCATGAAGATTTTTTTAGGTATTTTTTTTTGAGCTTCCATGGCTTCTGCTAGAGTCAACCATTCTATTTGTTGGGAACTAATAGTAGTTGTAAATAAAATAAAAGCGGTGAACAGTATTTTCTTTATTTTCATGGATAAATGCATTAATGAATATTTCCCATTAATTTTTTAAGTAAAGGTGCGGTTAATAACACAATAATACCTGCTCCAATTGCGTATTTAGAAATAAGATCAAAACCTCCAATATAAATATTTAAAGTATCCATTCCTCCAACATTAATGTCTTCACTTTCAATAGCAAGTTGTTTACCTATAAAACCTACTAATTGAAATGCATATGCAGAAGACAAAAACCAAACACCCATCATAAAGGCAACCATTCTTTTAGGAGATAAATCTGTAATTTTAGATAAGCCAACTGGAGACATAAATAGCTCTCCAATAGAAAGTAAAAAATACATTAATAATAAATAACTAAAAGGCACCATTCCGTCTTCATTAGCAGCACTTCCACTCATCGCAAGTATAAAGAAACTAATTCCAGCAATAAGTAATCCAAAACCAAATTTATAAGGAGTTCTAGGATTTATTTTACGTTTATTTAAGACCGTCCACATCCAAGATATTGGAAGTGCTAACAAAATAATAAACATTGAATTTAAAGAATTTGTTTGTGCTGCATCCAAATAAGTAAGTATCACATTTCTAGAAGCAAAGAGAGTAATTACACTACCTGATAGCTCATGAAAACCCCAAAAAAGGGTCATAAATAGTGTAATTGCTATAGCAACAATTAACTTCTTCCGTTCTTCTAAAGTTACCTTGCTTAAAACATATGCCAAATAACCTATAATAAATATTCCAACTATTTTAAAAATTAGATTAACAATATTTTGATCTCCAAACATTCCTCCAGCTGCTGCCTTATAGCTTGCTAAAAGAATTGCAATTAAAGGAGCAGAAAGAAATGCTATAATTGTAATCCAATTTCCTTTGGTAACTCCTAAGGTTTTTATTAATAATTTTTCTTTAGAGGGAGCCATTCCTTGAGCGCCAAAAACACCATCTTTAATTCCTTTCCAAAAGAATAATAAACCGGTTAACATACCAAACCCAGCTAATGCAAATCCGTAATGCCATCCATACGCACTTCCTAGCCATCCACACAATAATGGAGCGATCCATCCGCCTATATTAATTCCCATATAAAAAATGGTAAATCCAGAATCTTTCCTAGGGTCTTTTTCACCATAAAGCGATCCTACAAAAGTTGAGATATTTGGTTTGAAAAAACCGTTTCCAATAACAATAAAACCAAGAGCAAGAAAAAAAGCATAATCATTTTCTATTGCTAAGACGAAATGTCCAAGTGCCATTAAAATACCTCCCAGAAAAATGGATTTTCTAAACCCTAAAATGACATCAGAAATTCTACCCCCCACTACTGTAGACGCATAAACTAAAGAACCGTAAGAAGCATATACTGCAGCGGCTGCAAAATCCCTTTCAACTAGTTCTAGAAAAATTACATTAACCATGTAAAGAGTCAACAAGGCACGCATTCCATAAAAGCTAAAGCGTTCCCACAGCTCTGCAAAAAATAAATAAAACAAACCTCTTGGATGTCCAAATAATGTGTCGTTCTGGATTTGGTTTACAGAAGTCGGTGTCGCCATATATAGTTTTCTAAAGATTTTGGTATATAAAGTTAGTCATTTTAGTGTACAGATGATTTCGAGTATTTCCTCCAAAAATTCCGTGGTTTTTATCTGGATATATCATCCATTCAAATTGCTTGTCTGCTTGAATTAGAGCATCCACCATTCGCATTGTATTTTGAACATGAACATTATCATCCCCTGATCCATGAATAATTAAAAATTTACCGTCTAGTTGATCTGCGTAATTAAGAGGTGAATTTAAGTCATAACCTTCTGGGTTCTCTTCAGGGGTTCGCATAAAACGCTCTGTATAAATAGTATCATAAAAACGCCAATTAGTTACAGGAGCTACTGCAATTCCAAAAGAAAAAACGTCATTACCTTTTAATAAGCATTGTGCAGCCATATGTCCCCCAAAACTCCACCCCCAGATTCCTATTCTAGAATTGTCAATAAAAGGAAAGTTTCCTATTTTTCTTGCTGCTTCAATTTGATCTAATGCTTCGTACTTAACCAAATTCAGATAGGTAGACTTTTTGAATTTAGCACCCTTTAAACCTGTTCCTTTTCCGTCTACACATACTATAATATATCCTTGATTTGCTAATGATTTATGCCAAAGCAAACGATCATCACCCCAGCGATTTGCTACCTCTTGTGATCCTGGCCCTGAATATTGAAACATCAAAACAGGATATTTTTTAGAAGAATCAAAATTATCAGGTTTAATCATCCACATATTTAAAGACTCTCCATTTACATTAAGTGTAGAAAATTCTTTATCTGGCAATTTGAAAGAACTTAGATTTTTAATAAGTGTATCGTTATTCAATATTTGCCTTAATGGCTTATTTTTTTTTGTTGCATAAAGTGTATAAACTGGAGGTGTTTGTTCATCTGAATAAGAATGAATGTAATAAGCTCCGCCCACGCTAAAGGTTGCGCCATTTGTTCCTTTTGTTTTATGAAGAACTCGTTTTCCCTTACCTGAAAGCTTTACTGAGTAAATCCCTCTTTCTGTACTACTACCTTCTACGGATTGATAATAAATTTCTTTTGTTTTCTTATTAAATCCATACAGCTCTGTTACCTCCCAATTTCCTTTAGTTACTTGGTTTAGTATAGCTCCATTCTTATCATAATGATAAACATGGTTATATCCATCACGTTCACTAGTCCATAAAAAAGTAGCATCCTCTAAAAACTGTAAGTTATCATGAATGCTAACATATGCTTCATCTTTTTCTTCCAAAAGAAGTTGCATTTTACCAGTTTTTGTACTCCATCTCCAAACTTTCAGATGGTTTTGATGCCTATTTAAGGTTTGAATAATTAAACCGTTATTTCCTTCTTCAAACTTAATGCGAGGAATATAGTAAGGGACTTCTTCTTCAAAAAAAATACGCTTCTTTTTTCTATTTTCTAGAGTGAAATGATGCAATGTTATTTTTGAGTTTTCTTCTCCAGCTTTTGGATACCTGAAACGATATGGAAACTGGTAAACATCTTTTCCATAAATATCCATTGAAAAAATAGGTACTTTTGTTTCATCAAAACGCATGTAAACTAACGCTGAAGAGTCTGGGCTCCAATCAAACGCTCGAACAAAACCAAACTCCTCTTCATATACCCAATCTGAAATTCCATTAATGGTTTTATAGTCTCCATCAAAAGTGACTTGAACTTTTCTTTGACTTACTAAATCTTTTATGAATAAATTTCGCTTAAACACATATGCTATTTTAGTTGCGTCTGGAGAAAATAATGGTTCTTGAATTTTATTATCAGATATTTTATGTAGCTCTTTGTTTTTTTGATTATATACCCAATATATAGCTTGTTTTGATCTTCTATAAATAGGGTTTACTTCGGTTTCTAAAATAATTTTTTCTTCATTTTTCGAAAATGAATAATTAGAAAAAGAAGTTATTTCTGGGAGGTTACCTGAGGATACTATAACAGTTCCAAGATTAACTTTATTAAAATCGTATTGCATTACAATGGAAGTACCTTTTCGACTAGCGGTCTCCAAAATAGTATAGTTCGTTCCATTTTTCATAGATCGTATAGATTCTAATCGCACTGGATTATAATTTCCATTCCAAAGATCATTAAGAGAAATAGTAGGTGGCTGTCCAAATATAAGATTTGTAAAAAAGAATAAAAAAATGATTTTTTTCATATTAAAATGTCTGTAAATGCAATTTAGTGAAATCTACTCAATCATAATTTATACGGAGATTCAAAATCTGTATCTTTATAAAAAAATACCATGGATAAGAGGATTGACGGGTTTTCCAAACTATCAAAAGAAGAAAAAATTGATTGGATTACTCGCACTCATTTTAAAAACTCAACCGCTGCAGCCTCTCAGCTAAGCTCATATTGGAATTCGGATCCAAGTTTACAAACAAAGCATGATGAGTTCATTGAAAACACACTCACTAACTTTTACATGCCTTTGGGTGTAGCACCAAATTTTTTAATTAATGAATCCCTATTTACATTACCAATGGTAATAGAAGAGAGTTCGGTAGTAGCTGCTGCTGGAAATGCAGCAAAATTTTGGTTAAATAAAGGAGGGTTTAAAACAGTGGTGATTGATACCTTAAAAGTAGGACAAGTACATTTTCTGTATAAAGGAAACCCAAAACTACTTTATGCCTTTTTTGAAAAAAACAAAAAAAATCTGTTACATGCCACTTCAGGATTAACTCAAAAAATGGAGCTTCGTGGTGGAGGGATTGTAAGCTTAGATTTGGTGTCTAAAACAACTGCTCTTCCCAATTACTATCAATTAAATGTTCGCTTTAAAACTGCGGATGCCATGGGTGCTAATTTTATTAATTCTTGTTTAGAATCATTAGCTACAACTTTTGAAAACCTTGCAGCAAAAGAGACTTTTTTTATGGAAAAAGAGACCTCTATTGAAATAGTAATGAGTATCCTCTCAAACTATGTGCCTGAATGTCTGGTAAAAGCAAGTGTTTCTTGTTCCGTTGATGAGATTGAGCATCAAGAAGGTCTTTCTGGAAAGAAATTTGCTGAAAAAATAGTGCAGGCAGTCGCTATCGCTAATTGCGAAACTTTTCGAGCTGTAACCCATAATAAAGGAATAATGAATGGAGTTGATGCCTTAGTTATTGCAACTGGAAATGACTTTAGAGCCATAGAAGCTGGGGTACATGCATATGCTGCTCGTAATGGGCAATATACATCATTAAGCAAGGCCTCAATTATTGATGATCAATTCACTATGGAGTTGATACTTCCCTTAGCCTTAGGAACTGTAGGCGGGCTCACTAAACTTCATCCAATGGTAGGATGGAGTATGGAACTTTTGGGAAATCCTGATGCCAAAAAATTAATGGAAATTGTGGCAGTAGCTGGCCTGGCACAAAATTTTGCTGCATTACGTTCTTTAGTCACCTCAGGGATCCAGAAAGGACATATGAAAATGCACTTATTTAATATTTTAAATCAATTAGGTGCAAAACCAGTCCAAAAAGAAGCTGCTCTTAATTATTTTAAAAAAAATACTGTAAGCGTAAAGGCAGTAAATGATTTTTTACACTCAAATGAAACATAAAACACTCTCTTTTTACGGACGTGGAAAATTATTGCTTACTAGTGAATATGCAGTTTTAAATGGTGCACGTGCCTTAGCACTGCCCTGTAAAAAAGGTCAAAAATTAACTTTCGAACCTCTAGACTCGAATGAATTAATGTGGGAAAGTTTTGATGTAAACAATAATTCTTGGTTTAAAGCAAAGTTTCAATTGCCTTCATGCTCTATGATAACCTCTTCTAATACCTCTATTTCGATGAGATTATCTTCAATATTAAAAAGGGCACTAGTACTTAATCCTTATTTTCTGAAGAGTCAAGGAGGACAGGTGAAAACATTCTTAGAATTTGACAGACTATGGGGTCTTGGAAGCTCTTCTACCTTGGTGTCTAATATTGCACAGTGGGCAAGTGTAAATGCATATGATTTATTAGAACATAGCTTTGGTGGGAGTGGCTATGATTTAGCTTGTGCCGTTTCAAAGAATCCTATTTGTTACACCAGAAATGAATTAAATCCTCTTATTGAAAAAGTCTTTTTTAATCCTGATTTTAGAGAAAACTTATATTTTATATTCCTTAATCAAAAGCAAAGCAGCCTTGATGCCATAAAAGGAATAAAACCTTCTACCTTTAACAAGGAGTCTCTCAAAGAATTAGATATCATTACCAACGATATATTGAGATGTAAAACTCAGGAATCATTTAATATTCTTATTGAAAAACATGAAGAAATAATAGCTGGAATACTTCAAAAAAACACCATTAAAAAACTTTTGTTTTCTGATTATGATGGTGCTATTAAAAGTCTTGGTGCTTGGGGTGGTGATTTTATTATAGCCTCTGGAGATTTAGATTCACCTCGCTATTTTAATCGAAAAGGATTTGAAACTGTTATTCCTTTTGAGGAAATGATCTATTCTCATAAATAATATGTTAATTTAAAAAATTAACATATTAACCTCCAAATGAATTTAGGAGGTTTTATCTGAATAAGCACATATCTATTAATAGTAAAGTGCTCTGTTATCGTCAATAATAGCAACAGACTCCAAAGCTTTAAAAACACTTTCTGTAAGTCTAGAACTAACATTAAGCATCATCTTATTGATAAAAGGAGTATAATCTTCTAAGTCATCAACTATATTTTTTTTCAATAATATTACTTTAAACACGCCATTTTCACCTTTTATAAAATCAGAGATTTGACCTTCTTCTAGAGCAAATGCAGCTCCTACAACATAAGGTTCGTTTCCAGCACCCACTAAAGTTGGATTTTTTTGATTAATTGCTGATGCATTTTCTATCGTAAAAGTATCATCTGCCACTAGAGCATCTAATGTTGTTTTGTCTTTAAATTGTTTATTAATTAGTGCTGCTTTTTTATCATTTATAATGATTTTTTGGACTGATTTTTTTAC
>Ga0307998_1001742_pt1 | contig 11521 bp, 7 predicted proteins | sample Davwhametageno37_FD_203147 | JGI IMG/M metagenome (GOLD analysis project Ga0307998, IMG submission 203147) | Marine microbial communities from Davis Island wharf, Antarctic Ocean - #37 | ecosystem: Environmental > Aquatic > Marine > Unclassified | place: Antarctic Ocean: Davis Island wharf...
TCATTAAATAATAGTTCGCCGCGCCATTTATCCTCGCTATGCGCCAGTTTTACTGTCTGTCGTATAAGCTCCATCACCTTTAATGTAGCAATTGTACGGGGCCTGTTTGATGGGGATAACATACTGACCGTACGGTGCATGCAGGGATTAATAATTTTCCTCGCGCAGATAAGTTTCTGCTCATGTTTCTCATGGATCGCCGACCAGGGTGATATTCCATATCCTATTCCAGCTTCAATTAGTTTTATCGCCGGATGTAGTGCAGTGTTACTTGAAATTATTTTCAGATCCAGTTGCTGCTCCTGCGCGTATCTCATTACAGTCTGTCCCATTGAATGCTGTACCTGCGATATGATGATTGGATAATTTGCGAGATCCAGGAAATCAATTTCTGCTGTATTGCTATCTCCCTCGGAATACTGGGATATAAAATAGAGATCCTCCCTGATTAGAGGCTCTACGCTAAGGTTATCAGACCCGTCTTCATTAAGCCCCACCAGGATGATATCGAACAACCCCACGTCAAATGCCTGACGTATATTACCGGTCAGACCTTCATCGAGATTCAGTTCAATAGCAGGATAGTTCTTTTTCAAAAATTGAAACAATGGCACGGACAAAACATTGGCGACGCTGGCTGGCATAGCTATAGAAACAGTGCCAGAGGGATTATCATCGAAATCGCGAATGCTTTCTTTGGCACGATTCACTTGCCGGATTATACCTCTTGCGTGTTCAAGAAAAGCCACACCCGAGTCCGTCAATGCCATACCCTGGCGGCTCCGCTCAAAAAGCCGCGTATCCAGTTCTTCTTCAAGGTTTTTGATATTCTGGCTGAGCGCCGGTTGGGCAATATGCAGGCGCCCTACCGCCTTTGTAAGGCTCGTGGTTTCGGCTACCGCGATAAAATAGTGAATTTGTCTTAGTTCCAATACTTTCTACCCTAAAATTTAGCGCCAACAAACTATATCAAAAATAACGATAAATGTATTGCGGAGCAGAATCTTGTCCCTCAGGGCAGCATAGCTTGACTGAAAGTGTCCAGTGTAAATCCCTATCAACGGTTAACACAATCTGGTAAAAATAATGATAGAATTTATGAGATTATAATATTTTATTCACCAACAAAGTAATTTTACTCGTGGCCTTCCCAAAGAACTCTATTCGGATATCTTTGCATCATATTCGTCCCAAAGAACTCTATTCGGATATCTTTGCATCATATTTTTGTGCCTAGCAATCATCTGTTTAGACACAACATTAAACCATAGGTATTTCGGCTGACTTGGAAACTTTTCTCCAGGGTCGCGTATGATATTATAAGTTTCCCGTGATTTAATATGACGCTTCACATCACGATAACGAACTGCAGCCAAGTGCATAGTTTTACTTGTATCTCTCGAATCGGTACCATTTGCGTAATGATAAATATAATTTCTATGTGAATAGCCTTCACCATTTATGAGGAATGAAGTTTGGTCAATCCCGTCAGTTACACGATCTGATGGGATTTTATCGAACCCACCGGCTATTCGTGCTGCAGTGGTATACCAATCCGTTACATGTATTAAATCCATGGGATCCTGTCCTGTTTCGATAACCCCGGGCCAATAGGCTATTGCCGGAGTCCTTACGCCCCCCTCATACGCCTGCCCTTTATGGCCACGCAGCCAAGAATAGCCAGATGATGGGAAAAACCGATACATGGGCCCATTATCGCTCATCCAAACAACCAATGTGTTTTCAGCAATGTTAAGCTCATTCAACTTGGCAATAATACGACTAACATTTACATCATGCTGAGCCAATTGCGATGCCTGGCAATTACCTTCATCAACATGCTCTGCTCCGCGGTATTCTGGTGGACAGGCAAATACTTGATTAGCATTGGATGCATAATAAACAAAGAATGGCTTTTCACTCTTGGCGTTTTGTTCAACATAGCTAATTACTTTATCCGCAAGCTCATCATCGTGTTTGTTATATCGTTCGAGACTTAACGGAGCTATCTCCTTGGGAAGATCTCTCTTCCGGCTTTCCAGAATACCAAGAATATCTATGCCAAACTCCTCTTTATAGTTTTTTGGCATATCCAACTGATATGGTATTTCTCCAATTGTTGTGTTTTCAAAATCATAGTATTCAGAATTCTCCGCCCACGGCCATACACCACCGTTATACAGTGTATAGAATGCATAATCGAAGCCTTGATTTGTGGGCTGATGCTCATCTTTCTCCCCAAGATGCCACTTCCCGAACATGGCAGTGTGATATCCGGAATCGGATAAAAGCTCCGCCAAAGTATACTCTTCTGCAACCAATCCTTTGGTTTGGCCGGGGAATAGCACCCCATCTAGACCAGTACGTGCCGGTATTCGACCTGTCATCAAAGCAACGCGTGTCGGGGTGCAGGTTGGTTCAGCATAGTGGGAATTAAATTTCATTCCCTGACTTGCTAAAACATCCAAGTTTGGAGTTGGAGTACCACGAACTTTACCGCCGCCATATGAGCCAAGTTCACCCCACCCAATATCGTCGGCTAATATATATATAATATTGGGTCTTTTACCATACTTTCTTAGCAATTTATTAAGCTTACTACTTATTATTATTTCTTGCTGGCTCCATATTTCTGAATTCCTTTCCTGCTCAATTTCGAATGCTGCATCAGGTTGATAAGCAACGCTAAGATCACCATAACTGACAACAACTACAGTCATCAATGTTATGAATACCAACCTCTTTAACTGACATATACAAAGCATATTATCTCTATCTCCTCTACTGATGATTTAGTCACATTTAGACACATAACCTACGCCTCAATAAACCAGAAAGAAACTAGATATATAATCATTACGAAACATTAACCAACAAAAAATATAAGTACGTTAGTGTAACCAGAATCAAAAATAAAATTCCGCTTATGCTCCAGTATTTCAAAAGAATACCAGGCTGCAGATCTTTAGGTACTCGATCACTCCACATAGCGCGATGGTTAAGAAAAGCGAGGATAGGACTTACAACGAACACAATCACTGAAGTTATGGTTATGAAAATGGTAAATGACTTCAACATTGTTGCTAATGTAAGAATTGCAAGCAGAATCAAAACGCCCAGATAAATATTATAAAGTTTCTCGCTAGGTTCTTTTAATACTGACTCTGTAATACCAACTGCAACTCGAGTCATGCCATCAACAACAGCAATCAGTGTAGATAACATGACAAATATTGTAGCAATGGAAATTAACGGGAAGCTCCATGTTCCAATTGTTTCAGTAAATAATTCGATAAGTTGTCTGGAAAACCCGACGCTACTTGTTTCCAACTCAGTCCCTGAAACGTGCATTACTCCTGTCCCAAGGACAAGAAAGCATAGCGCAAGGACAACACTCATGATGTATCCGACATTAAAGTCGAGTTTGGCATCAGATGGGCTTGGTAGCTGTCCCTTTTCCTCTGCTCTTGCGCAGGTCCATAAAGATTGCACTACGGATGCATCAGTTGGGGTCGGCATGAAACCAACCATAGCAACCATGTATAAAAGCATTGGAACATCGATTGGTGGTAATAGAAATTTTGAAAAAGACCAGTCAATTTTTCCAGCCACCAGGACTACGGCTAATAGGATCAGGATGGAAAAAATTGCCACGATGAACTTGCTGACTGTTTCCAGTAATCGATAATGACCCGTCAACAATATTACGGCTACAATACCAAGAAGCAGGGAAACGCCTAGTATTGGATTCATCTCAAAATCTAGCGCTACCTGAATCAGACCCTGGGTAAATAGAGAAATAGCCGCGATGACGAAAACCATACTAATAATTTGAGCAACCGAATAAATGCCAAATGCCCACCAGCCCTGACTGCGATAGTTAGATATCAGACTTTGACCGGTAGCGGCGGCATAGTCGCCACCGAACCGTATACACGGGTACTTAAAAAAACACGCGATGATAATTATGAAGCTTAACTGGAGACCGTAATCAGCACCAGCCCTGGTCCCCTGGATAAGATGCGAAACTCCTACAGCCGACGCAGCATAGAGAATTCCCGGGCCTAATACGGAGAAAACTGAACGACTGGAATCATTTTTTTCACGCGCTGGATTCTTAGTCAACATGCTATAATTCCTCTAAGATAATATTCCTGAACCGAACGCTACCATTATTAGCACTTTGTAATGCAATATACCCGCTACTATGTTTAGTATCCTTTAGCCGTGCTGTAACGATTCCATTTATTGTAACCAGAATATTATTTTGGGCTGCAATTATCTCGTATTTATTCCATTTGTTGACAGTCTTTACCTGTGCCAGGGGTGGGGACACTAATGTCACAATTGAGCCAGTTCGATATTCCTGCTTTGGGTGTTGATCCCAAATGTTCATTTCATAACAGTTGAATGGGGTGATTTTGTCCGCATCAGAACATCTGATAAATACGCCGGAGTTTACTTTTTCGTCAACCCAGAACTCGAGGCTCAACTTAAAGTTAGAGTATTTTTCCTTTGTTCTCAGCATCCCATCAGCTTTGGGATCTGCGACTGATATCTGGCGTTCTGACACTTTCCAGATTGCAGCACCTACTTGTATCCAATTGTTCAGATTATTTTCATTAAAAATTTTCCTCCCTACCGCATTGTGATTTGCAGTAATACAGGCAGACAATATGAAGGATAAAATAATTAATACACTGATGTGTAGCATTTTCGCTAATCGCAATTGAGTTAACTCCTTTTTTTAATAACTATTTGATTCACTGGTTCCATCCTATCTATCATTTTCTCGGGCTCTGGAGCACGCCAGGCATAGAATTCAATGGAGATGGCCTCTGGAAAAATATCAATTATGGTAAATCCATTTTTCTCCAGAGGACCCTGATATTCTGTGGTTTTCATCGCTGTCGGTGTTCCCGGTAAAACCCCTCTGGCAGCGGATGGGTAGGCGGGGCCGTCAGTCCCAAGTGGTCCAACAACAAATGAATGGACTGGGTTATCCTTGAGATCTAGGTCTCCACTACGCAAAATTTTTGCACCAGCGAACATGTGTAAATCTCCGGACAGAATCAACGGAATCCTTTTTAATTGCTCACTCAATCCCTTGAGAATCCGCTGATGCTGACGCCACCATCCTGACGGCCAGTAGGGTTTTGATTTGTTGACTACGAGCCTCCCTTCTTTTCCTAATACATCAGGATACCATTCGCCCCACTTACCCGCCGACCAAGCTATGGGAGTTGACGGAATATGTGCAAGATGTGTTGTGTCAACTTTAGCTGTTCTGTCGAGTAGCCATCTCTCGACTTCAGGAGGTACCATACAAGCTGATTCACCATTGATGCTGACATAACGTTTGGTGTCGTACAGGAGGCCTTCGAATAGCTTGCCATAACGAAAAGTTCCAAAAGACTCAGATAGACCACTTACCCTGCCAGTTAAGCGGCTACCCGGCAAATTCAAGGGGCGATTCTCATCAGGAAGAAATTCCGGGTAGTAAAGATGCTGCGTTGCACGTGCCACATCTAACAGATGTTGTATGGGTGGCAGGGTAATATAGTCATCGGTTGCTTCGTCATTTTCAAACAAATCATGGTCGTCTGTCAGCATAAAAGTGGGAATTGAACGCAAGCTTACCCCATATAAATGAGCTATTTGTCTATCGACGACGCGTTTAAGTATCGCTTCGTTTGATGTACCAAGTATCGCTTTACCCCGATCCAATACACCCAGCTTTGCCTGTAACTTGCGCCAAGCGTCCATGATTATTTTAGGTTTATTTCGGGTCATTGATCGTTCGTCCCAGTACACGTGGTCACCATTCGCGATAACAACATTGGGATTCATACTCAACCCGCGCGCAAGGAGGCGCTGTCTGTGCTCAAGTGGAATAAACGATGCCTGTCCATCTGCGAGTAAAAGCTCCTCGTCACCACCCCCGCAGGTATAGGCAAGAATACGCAGGCTCTGTACATTTTGATTTGGATTAGGGAAGGTTTGTAAAGGCCAGGAATCAGTTAGGCGTTTTAGATCATTGTCATATAACTGCAATGTGTAATTAGTCGCGGAGTTTAATTCTCTGATATCAAAAGACCAGAATCTACCCTGCGTATCCTGCTTTTTCCCATCTACATAGCGTCCGTCTATCTGAATTTTCGGTATGGTTGTTAACGGGGAGAGAAAAGACGTCTTGATTAAAAACCTGTTGTGATTTGCAGTGGGGATGAGGTGTACGAGGTCACCTTGATCCCATGCGCTTACTTTTAATTTCTGAGTCTCGGTAGACTGATGTAGTGTATCTGAATTAGCACTAAATCCGAATATTCCAGGCAGTACTGTAGAAATCGTTGTCAGGCCAAAATACTTGAGGAATTGCTTTCGTGTCAGCTTTTTGACCATGTCTCGCCTCAAATAAATTTAGTACTTAATATCACGCGCCCTCAAAGAGGTAGTGCTCACGATGAGGGCACGTCACCTTTTTTTAGAAATTATATTCAGCTTTTAAGCCAAATACAGCTCCGCGAGAAGGGGCTGCTCCCCGAAAGATAACACCGATAGCTGCCAAGTTGTGGCCGCCAAAATTATAGTAGCGTTCATCAGTGATATTGGTACCGTAAACCGACGCTTTCCAGTTCCCATGTCCCGGAGCATAGCTCATATTAAAACCCAACAATTTGTAGCTTTCTTGGATCAATCTAGTTGCTCGCGTTGCCGTAGACCATTGGTCGTCGACGTGACTATAATCAACGCGGAAGTCCAAGTCCCCGCCTCCTAAATAAATGATGTAATTGGCGCCGACATTAAACTTCAGATCGGGCGATTGAGACATACTGTCACCTACCTGTATGCCTGTACTGGGTTCGGCGGATTTGAATTCTGCATCTAGCAAACCGAATGTTGCATCGAATGACAGCGCATCGGTAGCAAGCCAAGTCACTTCAGCTTCCAGTCCCTTACTTTCCGCTTCGGCAGCGTTCCCTATTGCACGGGCTGCAGTGAGTGGGTCCACTACAAAAGCGTATTGCAAATCCTCCATTTCTTGCAGGAAGAAGGTCATGTTAGCTCTCAAACGATTATCCAACCATTCACTGCGCAGGCCCACTTCATAAACATCAAGAGTTTCTTCGTCAAAAGCCACTACACCAAAATTATTTTCCGCTGTGCCGCCTTTAGTGAGTGGTCGATCATTTAGCCCGCCAGAACGATAACCGCGAGCATATGATGCAAACAGAAAAAGGTCATCGTTTGCCCGATACTCCAGCGAAACCTTGCCCGATAAGGCTCCCCAACTATCCTTATTCTCAACATCAGTACTGGTACCAAAAGTAATAAAAGTACAGTCATCGACATTAAAGGTTGCTGCGGTGCAACGAGCTTCTCTAGTTCCTATTTCTTTATCGTCCTCGGTGTAACGTAATCCTGCTGTCAATGAGAAGTAGTCGTTGAAATCCACAGTGGTTTGACCGAAGACTCCGATACTCTCTAGCTCGTGCTTGTAGTTATTGCGAATACTGGCGCCCTGGAAACGGAAATCTTCAGATTCCTCAACATAATAAAACATGCCGGTGATCCAGTTCAGATTATCGGAACCACCGCTTAACTGAAGTTCAACTGAGTAAGAATCAGTTTCACGATCAAGCCCGGCGATATCAAAACGCGGACCTGGTACAACTATCAGAGTAGGTGGACGGGGGCCATTTGGATTCGGCACCCGTTGAGTTGGCCCGCCTGTACCGTCGAAGTCTGTACTACCTTCCGAGTCCAAGGTTTGATAGGACGTGACCAGTTTTAGCGCCACAGTTTCTGTCATATCCCAGTTTAGCGTCGCTCCCAGGCTGATTGCCTTATTCTTATCTTCGGCATGTAGATCTGAGGTAGAACGATCCTCGTCTCCAGACACCAGCGCACCGGGAATATCATCGGCACTCACCGACGAAAACGCCGTAGTCACCGCCCCATTGCGATCAGTATCTGTGTAATTAGCAGACAGTAACAGTTCCATTGAGTCACTTAGTTCGGATCGAAAGGAAGCCCGGAAAACGTTTGTACCCTGGTCTCCCAGATCCTGTTCGAGCGCATTTGTTACATACCCATCCTGATTCACCGTGCCAGCCAATAAACGCAAAGCAGATTTTTCCCCAATCGGAATATTTGCGCTGGCACTTACATTTTTCTTTGCATCAGTTCCAACGTCTATCTTTAATTTATAACTTGACTCGCCTAATTCAGGCTTTTTAGTAACGTACCGAATGACACCTGCAGAAGCGTTTCGACCAAATAGGGTGCCCTGGGGGCCTCGAAGGACTTCGATATTTTCCGCCCCGATCACGCTTAACAGCGCCCCATCGCTTCGGCCGTAGTAAAAATCATCGATATAAAGTGCTGCCGCTGATTCCTGATTAATAGCATTTCGGCCGCTACCCAAGCCACGTATATAGAATGCTGCGTTGTTTCCAATACCGCCAGTAGTTCCAATATGAACACTTGGTAATTTTTCAGACAATTGTATGATATTTCCAATGTTCTGACTTTCCATTGCTCGTTCGCTAAATGTCAGCACCGACACGGGTGTTTCCTGAAGATTTTCCACTCGCTTGCGGGCCTCTACTACCACTTCCTCCAGTTGCGTTTCTGAATATACATTTAGTGCCGTTAGAGTGAGTAGATTCAGGCTTATTAGCTGAATGAATAAAATTGAATATTTTTTCATGAATATCCCCTTGTGTATTTACCTATACAAGCATTTGGCGTTACACATTATAAGTTGAGTGACTTCTAGCCGTTTATTGGCAGAAAAGGTTTAACAACATTTTTTATTAACTTTATAATAAGCAGAACAAAAATATTAATAAAATACTATATTTTGATAATATCTATCACTATTTTTAATAGATTATATTTACCGTTGACAAACACCGAGGTGTGAGACATTGGGGGTTACGACAAATTCACGATTTTATAGCTGCAGCCAAAAACTGATAGCCTGATAAAGGTGGTATAACTTATGAATATTGCTCAGCTAGCCCTCAGCCAGAAGATTATGAACCTAGATACGGATCGGAAGGCTTTTTTCGAAACCTGATGTGCTGCCCGGCTTTGAAAAACTTTGTTTTTGATGAGTATGAGAGAGCGTAGCTTCCATCAAGGCCAGAAGCGAAATGCCTCACAAACAGGTCGGATATATGCCAGCAATCGATCCTTGTTTTGCCACTCATCGACTACTTCCCTTGCTTACCCCACTTTCGCAATTCAAGCCTATGGAGACACTCAGTAATTGATTTCATTGAACCCAAGGTCCAAAGGCCTTCACTACAAACAGGATGTTTAGCGGTAAGCGCAAAACGAACGATAGGGTGGCGTGTTAAATCTTGATGTGCTCAGCGGTGACGTTGCGTGGCAATAGGGCTTCAATATCTTCCACGGCCTGAGCGCTGGGCAACTGAGTGTAGATATACCGGAGATAGACATACGGTTCCAGGCCATTGGCCTTGGCCGTCTCGATCAGCGAGTACAGATTGGCGCTCCCTAGCACCGATGCACTGAAGAGCCAGTTTTTGCGTCCAATGACGAACGGCCTGATTGCGTTTTCAGCCAGGTTGTTGTCGATGTTCAATCGTCCATCGTACAGATAACGGATCAACTTGTCCCACTCGTTGTTCAGGTAGTTCATGGCCCTGCCGGCCGCACTGCCCGCCGGCGTATTCAATGTCCACGACGTCTCGGCTAAGCGCAAAGAAATAGTGAATTTGTCGTAACTCCAATGCCTTACACCCCAGTCTCTATCGACGGTTAACATAATCTATTACAAATAGTGATAGAACCTATCAGAATATAATATTTTATTAATATTTCTGTTCTGGTTATTATCGATCCACTGGTGAATTTGTTGCCAAACTGGTCAGGACAACTACCATTATGAAAAATAATTCTTTAATCATCACGTCACAAATCATTGTTCTGTTGAGCGTCTTCATCTTCACTTCTGCTTATGCGGCAGATGACAACACCATCTCTAAAGCGAATGACCAGAACAACCCATTATCAAAACGCGATATGTATATCCCCGGCACGGAAACATTGGCTGCGGACGAGATGCGCGTGATTTCGCTGGGTACGGGTATGCCTGCTATTACGCGCCGGCAGGCAGCTGCATCCTTTCTTGTACAGTTGGGTAACGGTGAGAATTTCATCTTTGATATGGGTACGGGTTCACTGACTAATCTTACCCAGTTGCAAATTCCCTGGAATACACTGAATAAGGTTTTCCTCGGCCATCTACACTTCGACCACATAGGCGATCTCGATGCCCTGTTGATTGTGGGTGTTTCGCATGGACGCAATGTGCCATTAAATATTTGGGGGCCCAGCGGAAAAACACCAGAACTCGGCACTACCTATGCCGTGGCCCGACTGCAGGAGGCCTACAGCTGGGAATTCGCCTCCAAACGTGGTCGTGTACCCAGCACCGGTTATCAGCCGATTGTGCATGAATTTGATTATAGCAAGACTCATGTGATCTATGAGGAGAACGGGGTCAAGATCACTTCCTTCCCCGCAATTCATGGTCTCGATGGTCCGGTCAGTTTTTCCCTGGAATGGAATGATCTGAAATTCGTCTACTCCAGTGATACCTTTCCAAATAAATGGTTCATGGAAAACAGCAAAAACGCCGACATTCTAATTCATGAATCTTTTCCGTCGGTTAGCCAGCTTATCGACTATAACAAAATGCAACCGGAATCCGCCTGGCCAGTCGGTACCCGCGTGCATACCCAACCTGCTGCAGCCGGCAAAATATTCAGCTTGTTGAAACCCCGCATGGCTATTGCTTATCACTTTATTAATGAGATCCGTACCAATCAGCAGGTGCTGCAGGAAATACGCTCGACCTACGACGGCCCGCTGACGCTAGCGCAGGATCTACTGGTTTGGAATGTCAGTAAAGATTTCGTTAGCGTGCGCGAGACCGTCGGGCAGGAACAGACCTGGCCTTCGAAAAGCAAATTGGCTAATGCAAAAATCGAGGTGGAAAAACGTCCACACGTATCAAAGTGGCTGGAAGAGGGTCGACTTGATATGCAGGATGTTGACCGTGGCGTTTGGGAAAGCCTGGATGAAGAGACACGTAAACGAATCCTGGAACGTATACCTGAAATCAAAAAACAACTGGGCATTAAATGAAAAATAAAAAGCGGGTTATCGCACTGGGAACCGGACGACCCCTGGTGCAACGTGGCCAGGCCTCCCCCTGCCGCTATGTTGCCCAATTAGGACCAGCATAGATTTAATGCATGTCGTTTGCTGCAAGCTGAAGCTACTTTCATTAATCCTGCTGCTCAGCCTGTTGTCTGCTCCTTCCCAGGCTGACTGGATCAATCTCACGGGTGCGGAGAATGCAGCGAATATTGCCGAGATATACATCATGGATGATCATATCCGTGTGGTGCTGGAAATATTCTGGAGTGACATTGAAATATTCAAACCCTTAACACTTGATAATTTTTCAGCCATTCAATTT
>Ga0307998_1001743_pt1 | contig 11519 bp, 13 predicted proteins | sample Davwhametageno37_FD_203147 | JGI IMG/M metagenome (GOLD analysis project Ga0307998, IMG submission 203147) | Marine microbial communities from Davis Island wharf, Antarctic Ocean - #37 | ecosystem: Environmental > Aquatic > Marine > Unclassified | place: Antarctic Ocean: Davis Island wharf...
CTCATTAATAGTTACTATTGCATGACCTGCCTCGTGGTAAGCAGTTAAAGTTTTTTCTTCCTCAGTCATAACCATGGATCTTCTTTCTGAACCCATCATTACTTTATCTCTAGCTTCTTCAAATTCAGCTAAAGTTACTAATCTTTTATTTTTTCTAGCTGCCAGCAATGCTGCTTCATTAACTATATTCGCTAAATCTGCACCTGAAAAACCTGGGGTTCCTCTTGCAACTGTCCTTAAATTTACATCAGGCGCCATTTTAATTTTTTTGACATGAACTTTTAATATCTGTTCTCTTCCAATAATATCTGGAAGTCCAACAACTACCTGTCTATCAAATCTACCTGGTCTTAAAAGGGCTGGATCTAACACATCAGGTCTGTTTGTTGCTGCAATGATTATTACCCCCTCATTAGTTTCAAAACCATCCATTTCAACTAACAATTGATTTAAAGTTTGTTCTCTTTCATCATTTCCACCACCTAAACCTGCACCTCTACTTCTACCAACAGCATCGATCTCATCTATAAAAATAATACAGGGTGAATTTTTTTTACCCTGCTCAAACATATCTCTAACTCTTGACGCTCCAACGCCAACGAACATTTCAACAAAATCTGATCCTGATATAGTAAAGAACGGAACTCCCGCTTCTCCAGCTATAGCTCTAGCAAGTAAAGTTTTACCAGTTCCAGGTTGACCAACTAACAGACATCCTCTTGGTATTTTTCCACCAAGCCTACTAAATTTTTTAGGGTCTTTTAAGAATTGAACGACTTCCTCCACTTCTTCTTTTGCCTCTTCTACACCGGCAACATCATTAAAGGTAACTTTACCTTTTAATTCATTCATTAATTTTGCTTTTGACTTCCCAAAACCCATGGCTCCACCTTTGCCACCTTGCATTTGCCTCATAAAGAAAATCCAAACAGCAATTAGTAATAGCATTGGAAACCATGATAACAAGACTCCAAATAAAGATGGCATTTTATCCTCTAGAGGAGCAGCCGAAATGCTCACACCCTTACTAGATAATTTTTCAATTAAATTTGGGTAATTTGGTGAGTATGTGGAAAAAGAATTTCCATTAGCAAGAAGTCCTCTTATGTTGTTTCCTTGTATATCTACTTTTACAACTCCACCATTATCAACTTCTGTTAAGAAGTCAGAAAATATTATTGAATTATTTTTACCTACGTTAGCTTGAGGGTTTTTAAACATATTATAAAGACCAATTGTTAAAAAAACGATTACACCCCACATTGCTAAATTTTTTATATTCATAGATATAAGATAATAATTATTATTAATTAAACAAGTGTCAAATTGTTACAAAACTTAAACTTTATTAGGGTTTTCTCTTGATATTAATATAGTCTCATTAGCTCTTTCAATAAAACAACCACCAAGAGTAACCTTGATAAAGGATTTTTTATTAATTTGTTCAATCAATTCATTTATACTTTTTCCTCTAACAGGATAATACTTTTTTCTAAACTTTTGAATTATGTTTGTTAAAGACCTAAAAATTATTTCATGTGATTGATTAAAAAAATTATATTTCAAAATATAGGTATTTTTTCTTTTTAAATAAATTGCGTTCCTTTCTAAATTTCTATCTACATAAAATTTAATTGATTTATCTGAGTCTTTTAAATTATTAATAGTTAATCTAAGCTTATTTATATCCAAACCCTCTTTTTCAAGTGAGTGCAATAGGTTTCTAATTCTAGTTCTTTTATAATCTTTATTTATATTTGATGGGTCTTTAACAAAAAAACTGAACACCTCATTTGAAATATAAAGTAAATCTTTTTTTTCTAGATTTAGTAGTGGTCTTATGAGGTTTAAATTCTGTCTTTTATATTTTGTGTTTTTACTAAATGAAATCAATCCATTTAATCCACTACCTCTAACCATTCTAATGAAGAAATTTTCAAACAAATCATTTAGATGATGTCCTAATAATAAATGCTTGATATTATTTTTTTTACATTCCTTTGCTAATAAAGAATATCTCTTATCTCTAGCTGCAGCTTGAATGTTTTTAAAAGGTTTTTTCCCATTCCAATTTAAAATTGTACATTGGATATCAATTTTTTTTAAAACTTTTTTTACTGTTTTTGCTTCTAATGAGGATTCTTTCCGAAGCATGTGATTGACTATATAATATTTAACTTTTAATTTATTTTTTAGTGAATAGCATTTAACTAGGTAAGCTAATGCCAGGCTATCTGGGCCTCCTGAAACAGCTACCGCTAAATCTTCTTTAAAATTTAATGAAGATGAAAATTCATTATAAATTTTAGATATTTTTTTTTGTTTTAGATGACTAAGAATTTTTTTATGTTTTTTGTTTTGAGCACTCAAATTTTTTAGATTCATACTTTGCTTTTTGAAGCACCGATTGATTAGCTTTAGGGTATTGTTTTTCAACTCCCACAATCATTTTACAACCTTGCTCTTTCTCTCCTATCTGAACCATTGATACACCAAGTTTTAATAAATTTATAGGAGCCTTCTCACCTTTTGGATATTTTTGGTATCCTTCAAGGTAAGCAGTAGCCGCATCAGTATAAAGTTGTCTAATTCTAAATGTTTCTGCATACCAATACTGTGCATTACCAGCAAGTTTGTGCTCTGAATTAGTTATTACAAATTCTCTAAAAGCTCTTTCTGCTGTGCTGTAATCACCTACCTTCAAAAAACTAGTTGCAAATTCATATTGTTTTTCTGGGGTATCATTGGGTAGTATATTTTGCTCTGTTTCAAATGTTTCAGTTACTATTGAGGAGGTGGTTTCTACTGATTGAATCTTTTGAGTAACTTCATTAGTTTCTGTATCTTTATAAGAAATTGAACCCAAGTCTTGTGGCTGTGAAGACCCAGGTAATTTTTTTTCTAATTGTTTTTTTGGTGTAGATGCTAATTTTTGACTAACATCACCTGAGGATAATGAGTTTTCGATATCCTGAAATCTTAATTGATTGTCAGCTTGAACTTTAGAAAGTCTGTTGGATAATTTATCTATTTTAAAATTTATTTCTTCAAATTTATTGGTAAGTTCTTGAAATTGACTCTCTACTTCTGATAATTTTAGTAAATGCCTTGTTAAAACATCTTCTGAATTTTCGTCAAAATCATTTTTACTATTTGAATTCTTTGTATTGATTGATCCTGAGTAGACTGCTTTCTCCAATGTCTTTAAATCTTTTTGGATCAACTCTAAAATTTCATTTAAGTTATGATTATCAGCAAATGTAACATTAGATAAAAAAATAAATATAAATACAAACTTTAACTGAATTAATTTTTTATAATTAAACATAGTTATTTGAGTAGTAATTATAATGATGGCAAAAAAAAGACCCTATGTACGTTAAGTACTAGGGTCTTTTATGAATTTATTTGACTAGTTAGCTTTAACTGTGACTGATCTTCTATTTTTTGACCACGCTAAAGGATTAGACCCTGAATCTACAGGTTTTTCTTTACCATAGCTTAATACTGAAATTCTATCTGAAGAAATTCCATAGGTCATTAAATAATCTTTTGCTGAATTAGCTCTTCTTTCACCTAATGCTAAGTTGTACTCTCTTGTACCTCTTTCATCAGCATGACCTTCTAATACAACATTGATATCTGAATTTTTTCTTAACCACGTAGCTTGTTTTCTTAAAGTTTCTCTTGAAGCAGTTGTAAGCACTATTTCATTTGTTGCAAAAAAAACTCTGTCGGGAACACCTGATGCTAAATATTCAACTGAGTCCGATCCAGTATATACATCACCCTGAAGTTGCCCTGTTGTTTCTGTCTTTTTAGTCGCACATGCTGTTAAAATTAAACATGACACTAATATTAAAAATCCGTTTTTTAAAGTTTTACTTAATTTCATTATTGCTCCTTAATCTTAATTGAATGAATTACTTACTTTTTCACAACTAATTAGATGTTTCAAGTTAAAAAATCAAGCAAATTAACAATTAATTGCTTAATAATGATGACCATGATGGGTCGGACGCGTCAGTTTCAGTTTCAACCATTTTTTCGTTATACCCAGTTAAATCAATAGACCATAACTTGGCTGAAAACCCTTCTCCTTTGGCGTTTGTTTTTGTCTCCCTATAAAAAATTAACACTCTTCCGTTTGGAGACCAAGAGGGTGCTTCTTGATAATAATTTTCAGTTAATAGTCTTTCACCTGTTCCATCAGTTCTCATAACACCAATATAAAACTTTCCTTTATGTAGTTTCGTAAATGCAATTAAATCACCTCTTGGAGACCATACAGGCGTTCCATATAATCCATTTCCAAATGAAATTCTTTTAACATTCTTTCCATTACTCTTCATTATATAAATTTGTTGGTAGCCACTTCTATCGGAATTAAAAGTAATATACTTTCCATCAGGAGAATAAGAAGGAGATGTATCAATTGAAGGATGATTGGAAATTCTCTCAACAATTCTGTTCTCAAGATCCATTGTGTATATATCTGAGTTTCCGTCTTTGGCAAAACTCATTATAATTTTTTTTCCATCAGGAGAAAATCTTGGAGCAAACGTCATGCCCGGGAAATCTCCAACTACTTCTTGCATTCCAGTTTCAATATCAAGCAAATAAACTCTAGGTAAATTTTTGAAATATGAAAGATAAGTAACCATTTGATTGGTTGGACTAAACCTTGGTGTTAAAACTAGTTCATTTCCAAGAGTTAAATATTTATTATTAAATCCATCTTGATCCATAATTGCTAATTTTTTTATTCTATTAGTTTTAGGACCCTTTTCAGAAATATAAATTATTCTAGTATCAAAATAACCCTTTTCACCAGTTAAACGTTCATAAACTTTATCTGTTATTATGTGTCCTACTCTTCTCCAATTGCTTGGAACTGTTGTAAAGGCTAATGCCATCATTTCTTTTCCAGCTAAAACATCCCACAATCTGAACTCCACTCTTAATTTTTCATCTACAAAAGTAACCTTGCCTGTTACTAAAGCTTGTGCTTTTATTAAGTTCCAATCTTCAAACCTTGGTTTTAAATTTGCAATATCTGGCTCTTGAAGAAACGCATCTTTATTAAGAGGATTAAATAAACCAGATTGTTTTAAATTATTTTCAACAATCATAGATATTTCTGATCCAAGATTTTCTTTTTTAAGGATTTTTTTGAAATTCTCTTTTGAACTTTTATCTATAGCCAAAGGAGAAACAGCAACAGGTAAGGGATTTAAATTTCCCCTAGTAATATCAACCTCAATTAAAGCAAAGGCTTTAATGGGTAATAACACTAATAATATTAATAAGTATCTAAATAACATTTTATCCTTCTAACATTTCTCTTGCATCAAAGTTAAGCTGCATATCTTTCCATCTCTCATAACCTGTGCTAGGCACTCTAAGAGGTTGGCAAAGTTTTATAGCTCTTAATGCACTTTCAGCTAATACTTTGTAAAATGCTTGTCCAGGCCTATTCATTCTAGCATGGTCAAGAATCTCAGTTCTTATAATAGAGCCATCTGGTTTTAATTGTAACTTAATTCTGACTAATAAATTTTCGTTGAATGGTAACCCTAAAGGGATACTCCAGCAGCCAAAGATTTGAGCTTTTAAGGCATCCTCTTCACTTAAGGTTAATCCGCCATAATCCATTTCTTTATCTTGATTTTGGGATACTTTATCTATTTTTTTATTTGTTTCAGCACTCTCCATCTTAGATTTATCAATTAATGCAGCAATATTATTAGTATCAAATAGTTCTTTTTTTTCAAATTCTGAAATTTGTTTAATTTCTGTCTCTACTTTTTCAGGATTTTGTTTTTCATCTTTAATTTTCTTAATTTTTTCTATTTTTTCATCTGGCAATGGAACAGCATCAGGTTTTTGTTTTTTTATTTTTTTTGGTGGTGCTTGTTCAGATACTAATTTTTTTTCTTTTTCTTTAACTTTCTCAATTATTTTTTTTGCCTTAGGTGCAAAAGGAATATTAGTTTTGTCTGTGATTTGAATAAGTTCAACTGATATAATTGGTGGTAGATCAATTGGTTTTTTAGAAAGGAATGGTAAACTCATAGCAGTAATTATGACAAACAAAGTATGGAGCCCAAAAGAAATAATAACATTTCTATTCACTTTAATTACCTCTCTTTATATGGCTCAGAAATCAATGCTACTTTAGTAAAACCAGAACCAGATAACATTCCCATTATTTCCAAAACTCTACCGTAATTTATTGACTTATCACCTCGAACATAAATTCTAGTATCTGTTCTGTTTTTAGACACAGCTAAAATTTTTGCTATTATTTTATCATACTCAACTTTAGACTCTTGAATAAATATTTCACCTTTTGAGTTAATAGATAAAGTTAATGGTTCTAATTCTTCAGGTAATGAATCTGCAGAACTTTCAGGTAAATCAACTTGTATCCCAACTGTTAACAGTGGTGCTGTTACCATAAAAATAATTAATAATACCAACATTACATCTACAAAAGGTGTAACGTTAATTTCACTCATAGGTTCTTTAGATGAACGGTTGAGTTTGAAAGTCATTTTATATTATTGATAAAAATCTTTTAGAAAAATTTTCTAATTTTTGTGAATATTTTTTAGAGTCGTTATTATACTTATTATAAGCAACAACTGCTGGGATTGCAGCCAAAAGACCTAGTGCTGTTGCAAATAAAGCTTCTGCTATTCCTGGAGCTACAATAGCCAAGCTTGTATTCCTTGAGATTGCAATTGATTGAAATGAATTCATTATTCCCCAAACAGTTCCAAATAAACCTATAAATGGAGCGGTAGATCCAACTGTTGCCAAAAAAGTAAATCCTTTTTCAAGTGTTACCATTTGTTTTTCAATATTAACTTCAAGCATACTACTCATTCTCTCGTTGAGATTAGATTTGCTTTTTGCTTTTAATAAAGTTTCCATTGAATCTCTAAACAATAAAGCCATAGGGTTATCTAAATTTACTGGCAAACTATTGTAAAAAGTTTCTGCCGATTTTGATTTCCAAAATTTTTCCTCAAATTCTTCTGATTCTAAGTTAATCTTTTTAAAATACCTAAATTTTTCAATAATTATTGCCCATGTGTAAATAGAGCAACCAATCAACATAAGTATTACAGATTTTACAATAAAGTCTGCACGAACAAACAAGCTCCATAAAGAGAAGTCTGTATTTGATGCAAGACCTACTGCCTGAGATGTAATATCTGCTTCCATAACTAAGATTTCACACTTAAATGTGTCATGAATTTGACCTTATTAAAGTTAATTTATTCTTCTAATTTATAGGTTTCATAATAAAAGCTGGCAATCAAGATTGCATCAGCTTTATTTGAGTCTTTTTTTCTTAATAATTGTGATGAAAAATAGGGAAATACTTCTATTGCTTTAGTTCTGCTAGCATCTTTTTCAGAATTTATAAGATTAAAATATTTTTTCCATTTCGTAGGTCTCACAAAATACATTGGTAATTGCATCGCAGAACATATGCCTTTTAAAATTCCAAAAGATTGACCAAAATTAAACATACTAGTTACTCCTTGCCCTGGCATGGCTGAAACTTGTTCTATTACAACTTTAATTTCTTCTTTTTTTAAATGTTTAATTCTCAAAGAAATTTCATAATAAATTTGTGCACCATTAACTTGCTTTTTGTTCTTTTTACCCTCTGCCATATTTGGCATTTCTACTACATCTATTATTTTTCCATCTTCAAAAAAACAAATAGATCCTGTTATACCTGGGTCAATTCCAATTATAAGCATTAATTATTTCCAAAGTTAATATTTGAATAAACACTTTGAACATCATCATCATCTTCAAGGTTCTCTAAAAACTCAATTGCAGCCTCCACTCTATCTTGCGTAACATTAACATTATTTAAGGGTACCCACTCAATTTCTGTTGAAATAAAATTTGCAATTGTTTTTTCTAAATTTTTTTTCACATTATAAATTTCATTCATTGCACATTGAATCTCATGATAATCATCGTGTGAAATGCACTCATCAGCTCCCGACTCAATTGCAAGTTCAAATATTTGTTCATCAGATATTTCTTTTTTTTCAATCTTAATAATACCTAGTTGATTAAAATTATGGGATGCTGAACCCTGCGTTCCTAAATTTCCACCACTTTTTACAAATATAGTTCTAACATTAGATGCTGTTCTATTTTTATTATCTGTTAACGCTTCCACGATCACAGCTATCTTATCTGGACCAAACCCTTCGTATCTTAAATTCTCATAATTCGTTTCAGTATTAGTAGATGATTTAGCAATAGCTCTCTCAATATTATCTTTTGGCATATTAGATGACTTTGCAGCTTGGATTGCAGATCTTAACCTTGGGTTCATATCGGGATCTTTGTCACCTAATTTCGCTGCTACACTAATTTCTTTGGATAGTTTAGAAAATACCTTGGACCTTTGCTTGTCAGCCTTGCCTTTAGAATGTTTTATACTTGCCCACTTTGAGTGACCTGACATAATAATTAATGAGAATTTTTTAATTCTCCTCCATATATGAAATTTTCAATGTTTTTTGCTAATCCTGTTTCTATATCACATTCTACAATCACGCCACACAAACTAGCCTCTCCAATTGCTGGAAAGTGTTTAGTAGATTTTTTTTTTAAAAATCTGTTAATTGAATTATCTTTATTCATTCCAATAACAGAGTCGTAGTCACCACACATTCCTGCATCTGTCTGATAGGCAGTACCTCCCCTTAATACTCTTGTATCATTTGTTGGAATGTGGGTATGAGTTCCAACAACTACTGTGGCTTTACCATCAAAGAAATGTCCCATAGCAACTTTTTCACTTGTTGTTTCTGCATGAAAATCAACTAACAGAAGGTCATAATCTTCTTTTAACTTGTATCTTTTCATAAATTTTTCAGCTGCTTCAAATACATCCTCACATTTCTTCATAAAGACATTACCCATTAAATTTAATACACCAATTTTTGTGCCATTTTTAGCTATAAATATTCCAAATCCTTTTCCAGGAGAAGGTTCAAATAAGTTATTAGGTCTTAAAAGTCTATTTTCTTTTTCAATATGAGACATGGTTTCTTTTTGATCCCAAACATGATTTCCTGTTGTGATTACGTCAACTCCACAATTAAAAAAATCTTTACAAATCTCCTCTGTAATTCCTACACCTGAGTCAGCAGCATTTTCTCCATTTACAACTACAAAATCAATTTTTTCATCTTTTACTTTTGAAAGCAGATTATTTAAAACTAGTGAACGTCCTGAAACTCCAACTACATCACCTAAAAAAAGTATTTTCATTTTACGATATATTTATTAGTTACAATATAATCTAATTTTTGATCATGTATATCAATAGGCACTTTATATATTTTTTGAACTGAAAGAGCCAATCCTATTTTTATAATTTTTTTCTTCTTAGAAAGTTTTTTAATTAATCGATCGTAATATCCACCACCATAGCCAAGCCTATTTAAATTTTCATCGAATGCAACTAATGGAACCAATATTATATCTGGATAAACTATATTTTTGTTTTTTGGCTCAGGTATTCCATATTTGTTTATTTTTAATGGATCAAAGAATGACCATCTATAAAAATCCATCTGAAATTTTTTTTTAATTACTGGTAAAGAAATATTAAAATTTTTTTTTTCAAATTTTTTTAGTAGTTCTAAATCATCAACTTCAAAATTTACTGGGTAATATCCACCTATAATTTTTTTAGTTATTTCCTCTTTTTTTAAAATTTTTATAATTTGTTCAAAATTAATCTGTATATTTTCTTTATTAGTTTTTTCTCTAATTTTAAGAATTTTTTTTCTCAATTTAGATTTTAACACAGGTCTATTGGACTGGATTTTCTGAATTTACTTTTTCGACAAAATTTTCTATTTCATTCGTAGCTTCTTCAATTATTTTTTCATAATCTTCTTTATTTTTTTCTATTTCATTTTTAAAATCTTCATGGTCTTGAGATAGTTGTTTCATCTCTTCTTCTTTTTTATCTCTATAGTCGTAAACTAAAGATTTTAATTCTCTAAATTTATCTGACAAATTTTTTAATTCAGTTTTTTTTTGTTTCACTTTTTTTTTAGTTTCAAAGTATTCATCCATTATTTGAACAGAAGTTATTAATAAAAGTTTATTCTCACCTATATTTCCCAGATCATTTTTTAAATCACTGAATTTTTGATTAATATGTGTTAATAACTCTTCTAAATGCTCCTCTTGCCCATCATCACAAGATAAAAGAAAGTCCTTGCCATTAAATTTAATATTTACATTTGCCATTTGTCTATTTCCTCTAATAAAGTATCTGTTTCTTGATTTAATTCATCTATTTTTTCTGAAAATTCTATCTCTTTTTTTTGTTCATTTATTTTTTGCTGATTAATATCTTCTAATTTTTGACTAAGAGCTTTGTGTTCACTTATTAAGTTTTGGTATTTTTCTTCTATTTGTTTTTTTTCAATTTCTAATTGATTTTTTTGGGTACCTAAGTTTTCTAAATCACTCTTTAACGTTGGATTTTGTAAATTCAAACTCTTTAATTTATTAAGAGCAAAACTTAGTTTTTTTTCTTTTTCACTGTCCATTTTCATATATATATATTTATATTATTAAATTGAATCTTCTAAGTCTAGATAGGATATTTTTGAACAAACTACATAAAGATTTATCAAACGCAATAAGGTTTTTGTCAATAGATGCCGTACAAAAAGCAAACTCTGGGCATCCTGGTATGCCAATGGGTATGGCAGATGTAGCTACTGTTTTGTTTAAAAACTTTCTTAGATTTAATCCAAAAAATCCAAAATGGCTTAATCGAGATAGATTTGTTTTATCTGCGGGTCATGGATCTATGCTACTTTACTCCTTGTTACACTTAACGGGTTACAAAAGTATTTCTTTAAAAGATATTAGAAATTTTAGACAATTAAATTCTATTTGTGCAGGACACCCCGAATATCATCCTGGTACTGGAATTGAAACAACAACAGGTCCTCTTGGACAGGGAATTGCCAACTCTGTTGGGTTTGCTATTGCAGAAGAAATTTTAAAAAAGAAATTAGGCAAAGAAATAGTAAACCACAAAACTTATGTTTTGGCTGGTGATGGTTGTTTAATGGAAGGTATCAGTCATGAAGCAATGAGTTTAGCTGGTCATTTAAAATTAAAGAATTTAGTAATGCTTTTTGATAACAATTCAATATCTATAGATGGACCAACTAATCTGGCAGTTTCAGATAACTTTAAAAAAAGATTTGAAAGTTATGGTTGGGATTATATTTTGATTAACGGTCATAATGAAAAAGAAATTTTTAAAGCATTAAAAAAAGCTCAAAATGCAAAAAAGCCGACTGTTATTTCATGTAAAACAAAAATTGGTTATGGCTCTCCTAATAAATCAGGTAAAGCCTCTTCACATGGAAGTCCCATTGGTGCTGATGAGATCAAACTGGTACGAAAAGTATTAAATTGGAAACATAAACCTTTTG
>Ga0307998_1001745_pt1 | contig 11507 bp, 9 predicted proteins | sample Davwhametageno37_FD_203147 | JGI IMG/M metagenome (GOLD analysis project Ga0307998, IMG submission 203147) | Marine microbial communities from Davis Island wharf, Antarctic Ocean - #37 | ecosystem: Environmental > Aquatic > Marine > Unclassified | place: Antarctic Ocean: Davis Island wharf...
CTGCTGGGTATGTCGGGCTACGCCGCGTTTTTGTCGCTGCGGGGCCTGTGGCTGGCGCCGTTGCTGATGGAGCGGTACCACCTCACGCTGGTGGACAGCGGCAACGTGGCGCTGGGCCTGTCGTTGATTGCGCTGTTTGCACCCGGTCTGGCGGGCCGTCTGGACCCAGGCATTGGCCGCCGCCGACGCTGGATCGGCAACGCCTCGCTGCTGATGGCTGGGCTGTTCGCGCTGCTGGCATTTTTGCGTGTGCACCCGGCGGCCAGCGTGGTGCTCATCCTGCTGATGGGGCTGCTCTCGGGCTACGGCGTGCTGCAGTACGCCGATGTGCGCGCCTCATACCCGGCCGCGCTCACAGGCCGGGCCCTGTCGGCGTACACCATGGCGATGTTCCTGGGCGTGGCGCTGATGCAGTGGTACACCGGCATCGTGGCCAACGGCGCCCAGCGCCAGGGCTGGGATGCGCACACGGCCGTCATGTTGGCCATTGCGACTTGGCTGACGCTGGCGTCCATGGCGTTCCGGTTTCTGCCTGTGTCGCCATTGGTTTCTCTGAAAACATCAGAGCCTAAATAGGCTCTAGCGCTTATATATCAAGCGAAAGCAGCTATCAATTTTGATGAGCTGCAGGCGGCATCCGCAGCGGAATCGTCACCGGTCCGTCGTTGACCAGGTGCACCTGCATATCGGCTGCAAACTGGCCGGTGGCCACCACAGGGTGAATCTTGCGCGCCTGGGCCACCAGGTAGTCGTACAGCCGCCGCCCCTCGTCAGGCGCGGCCGCCTGGGTGAAGCTGGGGCGGTTGCCGCCGGTGGTGTCTGCCGCCAGGGTGAACTGGCTGACCAGCAGCAGGCCGCCGCCCACATCCTGCACGCTCTGGTTCATCTTGCCCGCAGCGTCCGAAAAAATCCGCAGCTTGAGGAGCTTGGCCAGCAGCCTGTCGGCCTCGGCATCGGTGTCGCCGCGCTCGGCGCACACCAGCACGAGCAGGCCTGCGCCGATGGCGCCCACGGTTTGCCCCTCGACCTCTACACGCGCTTCGCGCACACGTTGCAATACGCTGATCACTTCACGGCATCCTTCAAATCATCACGGGGGTCGTCGAAATGCGCCTCCACATCCGTGGGCAGCAGCTCGATAGTGGCGCGCAGGCCGGGCACGGCGGTCATCAGCGCGCGCTCGACCTGGCCGCGCAGCTCGGCGGCGTGGCGCAAGGTCCAGTGGGCGGGCATATGCAGGTGCATGTCCACAAACTGGCGCTGGCCTGCGCGGCGCGTGGAGACATGGTCGAACCGCACGGCACCGGGTGCCTGTGCCGCCACAAATTGCTGCAGCGTGGCGTCGATGGTGGCCTGCACCTCGGGCTCCACCGCTGAATCCATGAGGCCCTGGGACGACCGCCACACCAGCTCCACGCCCTCTTTCAGGATGTTCAGCGCCACAGCAATGGCCGCCGCCGCATCCAGCCACAGCCAGCCGGTGAGGGCCGCGCCCGCAATGCCCACCAGCACACCGGCCGAGGTCCACACGTCGGTCACCAGGTGGCGGGCATCGGCCTCCAGCGCGATGGAGCGGTGCTCGCGCGCCGAGCGGAACATCACCCATGCCAACAGCCCGTTCAGGGCCGAGCTGAGCACCGAAAGCCCCAGGCCCCAGCCCACCTGCTCGATGGGTTGTGGGTCGAACAACCGATGCCCGGCAGCCCACAGGATGCCCGCCGATACGCCCACGATGAGGATGCCCTCGAAGCCCGAAGAAAAATACTCGGCTTTGTGGTGGCCATAGGGGTGGTCGTCATCAGCCGGCCGCGCCGCCACCGTCACCATCGCCAACGCAAACATGGCGCTGGCCAGGTTCACAAACGACTCCATCGCGTCGGACAACAGACCCACCGAGCCCGTGACCACCCAGGCCAGCGTCTTGAGTGCGATGGTGACCACCGCCACGGCCACCGAGGCCCAGAGCAGGTTGCGGGGCGATAGCCAGGGGTGGGATGCTGGAGAAGATGCGGACATGGTGGGTATGCGAAGGAGCGGCAGACAGGCGAATCGGAAATTACACCAGAGCCACCTTAAGCTCCGTTTAATGGGAGGCACGAGTGCAGCCCAGGGCTAAGGCAACGCAGCCCCCATGCCAGAATCCGCGCATGCTCCCCGCCTGGCGCCTTCTTTTGCGACACACGCCCCACCTGCCCAGCTTGCTGCTATGGGCGTTGGTGGCCTGTGCTGGCTCTGGCTGGCTGGCGGTCAACCGCTTGCAGCAATTGCACGCGGCGTTTGAGACCGACGCGCGCATCGTGCACCGGCTACTGAGCCAGCGCGTGGTGCAGCACGACGCCATCATGGCCACGCTGGCGCTGTTGCAGCCCGCCGCTGCGGCGGATGACCTGCACAACGCGGCATCGCCCCTGCCCCGCCTGACATCGGTGTACCCCCAGATCCTGGCCGTGCTGCAGAGGGCGGCCCACAGCGACTGGCCTCCCGCGCTGCAGGCCGAACTGGCGGCAGCCGAAGCCACCTCGCGCCGCACCGGCCACGCCGCTATGGCAGGGCTGAACCTGCCCGCAGGCCGCTACTACCTGGTGCTCGCGGGCACGCCCGGCAGCTATGCGCTGCACATCGACCTGCGCACCACCATCCCGACCGACGAGTGGCCTATGGACATGGCGACCAGCCCGGTTCGCGTGACGCTGGAGCGAAGCGGCGCTGCCTTTGTGGTGCAGCCCGGCCATGCCAATCAGGGCAGTGGCATCCGCAGCTACGACTTTCACAAACTGCTGGCCGCACCCAGCCAGCCGCTGGATGTGGTGGCCCGGCGCAGCGTGGGCCTGCACGAGCTGCCCTGGTGGGGCATGCTGGGCTGGTGCCTGCTGACCGCGGCACTGTGGGCTGCCGGCCGCGCACTGTGGCGCCAGCGCGTTGCCCGCCAACGGGCGGAAGAGCTGCTGCGCCTGGGCCAGGTGGCTCGGCTGAACACGCTGGGCGAGCTGGCTGCAGGCATGGCCCACGAACTGAACCAGCCGCTGACCGCACTGCTGTCCAGCACCCAGGCTGCGCAGCGCCTGCTGGCCGATGACCCGCCCGAGCTGGCGACGGCACAAACCGCCATGGCCAGGGCTGTGGAACAGGCACGCCGCGCGTCCACCGTGGTGGGCCGACTGCGCCGCCTGGTGGAGCGGCCCGACCTGGCGGCCCAGGCCCAGCCACTGGCGCTGCCCACCGCCGTGCAGGACGTGCTGCACCTGCTGGAGCCAGAAATGGCGCAGCGCGGCGTGGTGCCCGAGGTGTCTGCCCCCCCTGACTTGCCCCAGGTGCTGGCCGAACCCGTGGCCCTGCAGCAGATCATCCACAACCTGCTGATGAACGCCCTGCAGGCACTGGAGCAAGTGCCCCCCCCTGAACGCCAGCTGTACCTTACGATGGCGCGCGCCGGTGCCGGACACGTGGCCCTGTCGGTACGCGACCACGGTCCGGGCATACCGCCCGAGGCACGCCAGCACCTGTTCGAGCCCTTCTACACCACCCGCACCGGTGGGCTGGGCCTGGGCCTCACGCTTTGCGAGAGCCTGGCGCAGGCCATGGGTGCGCAGCTGACCCTGGCGCCCGAAGCCACATCCCCGCCTGCCGCCCACCGGGGTGCCGAGTTTGTGCTGACCCTGTGCGCCGCCCCAACCGCCCATGACCGATAGCGCCCCATCCCTCTCGCCCCTGATCCACCTGGTGGACGACGACGCCGCCGTGCGCGACAGCCTGTCCCTGCTCATCAGCACCGTGGGCCTGCGCGTGCAGACCTGGGCCGACCCACAGTCCTTCATGGCGGGGTTCGACCGCGCCAGCATTGGCGCCATCGTGCTCGACGTGCGCATGCCCGGCATCAGCGGCCTCACGGTGCTGGAGCAGCTGCTGGCGCAGGGCGTGGACCAGCCCATGATCCTGCTCACCGGGCACGGCACGGTGGAGATGTGCCGCCGCGCCTTCAAGGCAGGGGCCGCAGAGTTTCTCGAAAAGCCCGTGGATGACGAAGTGCTGATCGAGGCGCTGCAGAACGCCGTGCGCCAGCATGTGCGTTCGCGCGAACGCCACCAGGCCGACCAGCAGGCGCGCGAGCGTTTTGTGCAGCTGTCCGCCCGGGAACGCGAGGTGCTGGGACTGATCGTCGAAGGCCTGACCAACAAGGAAATCGGCAGGGCGCTCGAACTCTCCCCCCGCACGGTGGAGACGCACCGCGCCAACCTGTTTGCCAAGCTGGGAGCCGAATCACTGGCGCAGCTGATCCGGCGCTATGCGGCGCTGGTGGATGCAGCCGAGTGAACTGGCCTGCCCTCTGTGGTCTTTCCGTAGTTCTACGGAGGGCCGCGCGTAGCCGCCCGAATGGCTGAAAACGGCGGCAATTTCTACAGTTCTCCCACGGCGCCACAAAGGGTGGCACCGATCCAGAAACACCGGAGAACACCATGCAAAACCGCCTCGCCACCGTCGCCGCCCTCACCCTGTCCCTGATCGCCACGGCCGCCAGCGCCGAAGGCGTGCGCACCGAAAAGAACATGTCGCTGGACCTGGCCACGCAGATTGCCGCACAGACTGTGGCCACCTGCACCACCAACGGCTACGCCGTGACCGCCACCGTGGTGGACCGCGCAGGCACTGTGCGCGCCGTGCACCGCGCCGACAACGCAGGCCCCCACACGCTGGAAGCCAGCCGCCTGAAGGCCTACACCTCGGCATCGGCCAAGAACACCACACTGGCCATGATGGAAGGCGCGCAGAAGAACCCCGCTGCAGCCAACCTCGTGAACATTCCCGGCTACCTGCTGCTGGGTGGTGGCGTGCCCGTGAAGGTGGGCAACGAAGTGATCGGCGCTGTGGGCGTGGGCGGCGCACCCGGCGGCCACCTGGACGAGCAATGTGCCTTGGCGGGCATCGCCAAAGTGCAGGACCTGCTGAAGTAATCACCCGCCCTCACCCGCAACGCACGCCATCGGAGGCACCCTTGAAGCACTGGAACCTTGTTTTCGCACTGGCCGCAGCACTGGCCTGCGCCACCACGGCCCAGGCCCAGGTGCCTCCCACTGCCGCCGAAACGGCTGCTTACCAGGGCCTGCACGCCGCCGCAGCACGGGGTGATGTGCCCGCCCTGTCCAAGCTGATCGCCGCACGCGCCGATGCAAACGCCCGCGACGCGTATGGCCGCACGCCACTGCATGTGGCTACCTACGCCCGTCAGGCCGATGCCATCCGCACCCTCGCCAAAGTCGGTGCCGATCTGAACGCGCTGGAAAACGACCGCTACGACGCCGTGACCATCGCCGCCGTGGCCGACGACGAAGCCACGCTGCGCCTGCTGCTGCAGCTGGGCGCCAGCGCCAGGCAGGTGACCAGCCGTTACGACGGCACGGCCCTCATTGCCGCTGCCCACCTGGGGCACGACGGTGTGGTGCGCCAGCTGATCGCCGCCGGGGCGCCGCTGGACCACGTGAACAACCTGCACTGGACGGCGCTCATCGAGTCCATCGTGCTGGGCAACGGCGGCCCGCGCCACCAGGCCACGCTACAGGCCTTGCTACAGGCGGGGGCCAGCCAGGCACTGACCGACCGGCAGGGCAACACGCCCTTGCAGCTGGCGCGCCAGCGGGGCTTCGGCGAGATGGTGCGGATGCTGGAGACCGCCGCAGCCCGGCGCTGACGCAGCCGGGTGCAGGGCATGCACTTACTATCAAATTGATAGCCATCAGTGCATGATTCACTAGCGCATCCGGCGCTTTTTATTCAAAGTCCTGGGTTCCGGTCACCAAGCGGGCCTTCACGGTCTTGCCCTTCACACGCCCCTGGTTCAGGCGCTGGGCAGCTTGGGCGCCGATGGTGCGGTCCACCGCCACATAGGTGGAGAAGTCGTTCACGTTGATCTTGCCGATCTGCTCACGGGTGTAGCCCATCTCGCCGGTCAGCGCGCCCAGCACGTCGCCCGCACGGATCTTCTCCTTGCGGCCGCCGATGATCTGGATGGTGACCATGGGCGGCACCAGTGGGCCGCTGCCGGTGGGCGTGAGGTCGGCCACCGGGAACCAGCGTGACTCGCGGCCCTGCAGCTGCTCGATCTTGCCCACGCTGCCCATCTCGTCCATGCTGGCCAGGTTGAGCGCCAGCCCTTCGGCATCGCCCCGGCCCGTGCGGCCGATGCGGTGGATGTGCACCTCGGGGTCGGGCGTCACATCCACGTTGATCACGGCGGCCAGGTTGGCAATGTCCAGCCCGCGCGCGGCCACGTCGGTGGCCACCAGCACCGAGCAACTGCGGTTGGCAAACTGCACCAGCACCTGGTCACGCTCGCGCTGTTCCAGCTCGCCAAACAGCGCCAGCGCGCTAAAGCCCTGCGCCTGCAGCACACCCACCAGGTCGCGGCACTGCAGCTTGGTGTTGCAGAACGCGATGGACGACTCCGGCCGGAAGTGGTTGAGCAGCTGAGACACCGTGTGCAGGCGCTCGCTGTTTTTCACCTCGTACCAGCGCTGCTCGATCTTGCCTTCGGCATGCTGCGCCTGCACGGTGATCTGCTCGGGCGACTTCATGAACTGTGCGCTGAGCTTGGCAATGCCCTCGGGGTAAGTGGCCGAGAACAGCAGGGTCTGGCGCTCCTTGGGGCACTGCTTGGCCACCACCACGATGTCGTCGAAGAAGCCCATGTCGAGCATGCGGTCGGCCTCGTCGAGCACCAGGGTGTTCAGCGCCTCCAGCGTGAGGTGCTGGCGCTCCAGGTGGTCCATCACGCGGCCGGGCGTGCCCACCACGATGTGGGCGCCGTGCTCCAGGCTCAGCATCTGGCCGCGCAGTGGCACGCCGCCGCACAGGGTCACGACCTTGATGTTCTCTTCGGCGCGAGCCAGGCGGCGGATCTCGGTGGTCACCTGGTCGGCCAGCTCGCGCGTGGGACACAGGACCAGGGCCTGGACCGCAAAACGGCGGGGGTTGAGGTTGGCCAGTAGCGCCAGCGCAAACGCGGCGGTTTTGCCGCTGCCGGTGCTGGCTTGGGCGATCAGGTCCTTGCCCAGCAAGGCGGGCGGCAAGCTGGCCGCCTGAATGGGGGTCATGGTGGTGTAGCCCAACTGCTGCAGGTTGGCCAGCGTGGCGGGGCTCAGGGCCAGCGCGCTGAAATCAGTGCGGGCTAGGTTTTCTTTGGAGGTCATGGGGCGATTATCCCGCCCACCCCCTACAGAACGCTACGCCTGCAGGGCCAACACCCCCACAAAGGCCAGGGTGTGTGCCAGCACGCCCGGCGCCACGGCCAGGGCGTAGCGCCAGCCCCCACTGGCCAGGGCCACCACACATTTGCTACCCGCATGCACCAGCAGAGCGGCCATCAGGGCCTGCGCAATGGCGGGTGCAGCCGCACTGTCTGGCCCGCCGCGTACCAGCACTGCCGCTGTGGCGGCGTGCACGTCTGCCAGGGCCGCCAGCAGCGCGCCTGCGAGCATGCCCGCGTCGCCCTGCCACGCTGTCAGCCCCTGCACACTGGCCTGTATGCCGGTGAGCAGGGCGGCAATCAAGAGGGCATCGCGCAACTTGAACATGGGGGTGTCGGGAGGGATGACAGCAGCCCCCTGCGCTTCGGCATTCGTAGGCGATGCAGCCGTTGCAAGGTAGCGCGCCGCACCCCGACCGCACCACCACCCCAAGGCAACCGCCACGCACCCGCCCGCCAGTGCGGGCAGCCACAAACGCGCAAGCCACTGTGGCTGCACCGTGACGGCCACCACCACAATCTGCGCCATGGTGGCCACACACGAAAGCACCGCAGCGCCTGCGTTCGTGCGCGCCGTGGCCCGGCCCGCACGCACCTCCATGCCCAAGCTGCCAATGGTGGCGGTGCTCGACACAAAGCCCGAGGCCAGCGCCGACAGCGCCACCGCATGGCGCGCCTGCATCAGCCGTTTGGCCAGATGCGCCAGCGACTGGATCACCAGCAGCACGATGACCAGACGCACCACCACCTGCGGGTTCAGCACCCCCTGCCACAGGGGGGTGTTGGGGACGAGTGGGTACACCAGCAAGGCCAGCGCGGCCAGAATGAGCCCGCTGCGCACCTCGCCGGGCTGTAGCCACTGGTTGGAGAACTGGTGCAGCGCGCCCCGCATCGCCAGCAATCCCGTCACCACCACTGCCAGGGCGGCAGCCAGCAACTGGTCGCGTGCGCAGGTCACTCCGATCACATAGGCCAGCAACAGCGCGATCTCGGTGGTCACGCCGGGGTCGCCGGATCGGTCACGTGCATAAGCCACCACAGTCAGCGCCGCCACCAGGGCAGCCCCCACCGCCACCAGGGCGGACAGGCCCGTCAGCGCTGCCGCAGCCCCCCCCAACGAGGCCAGGGCGAACGACCGCACCCCGGCCAGCGCCCGGTCAGGCCCTTCACCCTTGCGGCGCTCGCGCTCGATGCCCATCAGCAAACCGCACCCCGCCGCGCTCGCCAGCACGGCCAGCGCGGTGAAAAAACTTCCGAACTCGTGCATGAAACTCTCGCACCTTTCCTGTGGATGGCTCTCCTGGCAACGCTCCATGGTGACAGAAAGACTGGCCCCGTACCGCTTCTGCATAGCGGACATGCGGAGTTGCCCCAAGCCATGGCGCTCGGTGGATCGGCTATAACGAACCCCATCCGCGCCTGCCCATGCAAGACCCCCACAACGCAGCCCCCGCCCCTGGCCCCAGCGGCTCCAGCGACGCCTTGCTGCGCCTGATCGCCGACTCGGTACCGGCCTTGATGGCCTACTACGACGTCCCTGATCTGCGTTGCCGGTTTGCCAACCAGGGCTACGCGGCCTACAACGGCCACACCACCGAATCCATCCTGGGCCTGACGGTCCAGCAAGCCATTGGCGACAAGGCATGGCAGGCCATCGAACCCCACGTGCAGCAGTCTCTGCTCGGCGAACATGTGAAGTACACACGCGAGCAGACTTTGCCCAATGGCGAGGCGCGCATGATCGAAGTCAATTTGATCCCGCACTTTGGCGGCGATCAACGGCAAATGGGCTCCTTTGTCCTGATCACAGACATCACCGAACGCTGGCGCGCCGAACGCACGGTACGCCAAAGTGAAGAGCGCATGCGCAAGTTCACCGAGGCCACGGACGAGGCCATCGTTTTCCACCGCGATGGCATCATCACCGACGGCAATGAGGCGCTGTACCGCCTGACGGGATTTGCGCTGCACGAGGTGCTGGGCCTGTCGATCTTCAACTTCATCAGCCCTGAATGGCGCGCCACCGCGCTCGAATACACCCGCAGCGGGCGTGAGGACCCCTACGAGGTGACGATCCGCCACAAGGACGGCCATGCCATCCCCGTCGAGGTCGTCGGCAAGACCATGCCCCTGCACCACGCGGACTACCGCATCGTGGTGGTGCGCGACATCACCGCCCGCAAGCAGGCCCAGGAGCGCGAGGCCTTCATTGCACTGCACGACCCCCTCACGCAATTGCCCAACCGGCACTTCCTGATGGAGCAGCTGTCGCAGGTGCTGTCGCTGGCGCGCAGGCGGCATGGCCGTGTGGCGGTGCTGTTCATGAACCTGGACCATTTCAAGACCGTGAACGACTCGCTCGGCCACCATGCGGGCGACCAGCTGCTGTGCAACGTCGCCGAGCGACTGCGCCAGGGCGTGCGCGATGCCGACGTGGTCGCGCGCATCGGCGGTGATGAGTTTGTGGTGGTGCTGACCGACGTGCAGACGCCCGATGACGCGGCCATGGTGGCCGACAAGCTGCTGGACTCCATGCACGGCGTGTTCACGGTCGATCAACTGCCGCTCACCATCTCCCCGTCCATCGGCATCAGCCTGTACCCGGACCACGGCGGCAGCGCCGACATGCTGCTGCGCTGCGCCGACGCGGCCATGCAGCACGCCAAGGACAGCGGGCGCGGCAACCGCCAGTTCTACGCCACCAGCATGGAGGCCAGCGCCCTTGATGTGCTGCACCAGGAGCGCCTGCTGCGCGACGCCATCGCCCGCAACCACTTTGTGCTGCATTTCCAGCCGCAAATTTGCCTGGCCGACGGCACGCTGCAGGGCCTGGAAGCGCTGGTGCGCTGGCGCCACCCCGAGCGTGGGCTGGTGGGGCCTGATGAGTTCATCACGTTTGCGGAGTCACGCGGTCTCATCACCCCCATTGGCCGCTGGGTAATGCACGAGGCTTGCCGACAACTCAAGGCCTGGCAGGACCAGGGCCTGGCCAGGGTGCCCGTGGCGGTCAACCTCTCGGCCCTTGAATTCCGCCAGCGCGACGTGGCCGCCGACATTTCTGCCGTCCTCCAGGAAACAGGGCTGGCACCGCAATATCTGGAGATCGAACTGACCGAGTCCGTGCTCATGCACCAGACCGGCCAGACCTTGAACACCCTGCACGCCGTCAAGGCCTTGGGCGTCGGCATCTCCATCGATGACTTTGGCACCGGGTACTCGTCCCTGGCCTATCTGAAGCGCTACCCCATCGACAAGCTCAAGATCGACCGGTCATTTGTCACCGACACCCCCGGCAACGCCGATGACGTCGCCATCGTCACCGCCATCATCCAGATGGCCCGCAGCCTGCAGCTCAAGACCGTGGCAGAGGGAGTGGAAACGCAGGGGCAGATCGCATTGCTCAAGGAGCTGGGGTGCGATGTGATCCAGGGGTTTGTGGTGTCGGTACCCATGGATGCCCAGGCCACCGGCAACTGGCTGCAACGCTAGGGAACCTCTGCACACATCACCGCTCCGTGTACACCAGCGGACTCGGGCGGTCTGCGGTGCACACTTGGTCCGCTCGGTTCGTGCGGAGCATCTCGCGCCGCAGTGGCAGCGGCATGTTGTCATGCCAACCACTCCGGCTTGTGGACAATAGGGGCATGCCCCTTATCCCCGACTTCATCGCCCCCACCCGCCACACCGACCCCGCCGATGCACTGGCACAGGTGCAGCGCATCTATCAGCAACAAATCGGACACCTGCGCGACGCCATGCAGCGTTTTGTGGCGGGTGAGACGCCAGAGGGCCCGGTGCGCGCTTTCTACCCGTTTGTGCGGGTGCACACCACCACCGTGGCGCGGGCCGACACCAAGCTGGCCTATGGGTTTGTGGAAGGCCCCGGGCGCTATGAGACCACGCTGACGCGGCCCGACCTGTTTGCCAACTACTACGCCGAGCAGTTCCGCCTGCTGCGCGCCAGCCACAACGTGGAGCTGGAAGTGGGCACCAGCACCCACCCGATTCCCATCCATTTCTCGTTTGCAGAGCACGACCACATTGAAGGCACTTTGACCCAGGACCGGCGCATGCTGATGCGCGACGTGTTCGACCTGCCCGACCTGGCCGCCATGGACGACGGTATTGCCAACGGCACCTGGCAGGCAGCACCGGGCGAGGCCCAGCCGCTGTCGCTGTTCACCGCGCCGCGCGTGGACTATTCGCTGCACCGCCTGCGCCACTACACGGGCACAGCGCCCGAATGGTTCCAGAACTTTGTGCTGTTCAC
>Ga0307998_1001751_pt1 | contig 11473 bp, 12 predicted proteins | sample Davwhametageno37_FD_203147 | JGI IMG/M metagenome (GOLD analysis project Ga0307998, IMG submission 203147) | Marine microbial communities from Davis Island wharf, Antarctic Ocean - #37 | ecosystem: Environmental > Aquatic > Marine > Unclassified | place: Antarctic Ocean: Davis Island wharf...
AGCAGCCATATCTAGAACTACAGATCCTGCCTTCATTCCCTTAACAGTTGCTTCAGATAACAATATGGGAGGCTCACGACCAGGAATTAATGCTGATGTAATAATAATGTCTGCCAACAATGCCCTATCTGAAACTAATTTACTTTGTCTGTCTAACCAGGATTTTGGCATCGGCTTAGCATATCCACCCGACCCAGAAGCATTTTCTTTTTCTTCATCAGTTTCAAAAGGTATCTCAATAAATTTTGCGCCTAATGATTCAATTTGTTCTTTTACTGCAGGACGAACATCTGAAGCTTCAACTACTGCACCCAAACGTTTTGCAGTTGCAATTGCTTGTAAGCCTGCTACGCCTGCACCTAATACCATAACTTTGGCAGCTTTAACTGTGCCTGCTGCAGTCATTAACATTGGCATAAATCTTTTGTAATAGTCTGACGCTAATATGACTGCTTTGTATCCAGCAATATTAGCTTGCGATGATAAAACATCCATAGATTGGGCACGCGTATTTCTTGGTAAGGCCTCAAGTGCAAAAGCAGTGACTTTTCTTTGAGAAAACTGTTTTTTAAGATCTAAATTAAACGGCTCAAGCAAACCAACGACAAATTGATGAGGCTTTAGGAGTTTTATATCCTCCGAATTCATAGCTTGGACTTGTAAGATTAGATCAGACTTTAATATATTAGCCCGATCGACAATTTCTGCTCCTTCATTCTTAAACATTTCATCTGAGATAGCTGCACTATTTCCAGCTCCAGACTGTACTTGAACTTCATGCTGAAGAGCAATCAATTTCTTAACCGTCTCTGGCGTAGCTGAAACTCTTGCTTCTCCGTTGATAGTTTCTTTTAGAATACCTATTTTCATTCAGCCATATCTCCACATTTAAATTGGTCGGCTATTTCACAAATTTTAGTAAAACTACTAGGGTCAATGGAACAAAGACCAACTAATCCACCGTCAATATTTTTCATCAGCAACATTGCCTCTGCATTATCCGAAGTCATACTTTCACCATAAATAATTTTAACGTGTTTTGCATGAGTAATGTTTTTTTCTAAAATAATTTTTCTTATCATTTTATGCATTTCATTCGCCTTTTTAGGTTGTGCAAATTTTCCTCTACCAATCGCCCATACAGGCTCGCAAGTAAAACCTTTCTTTGCTTAAGCTTTTTAAGAGTTATAAGCGCCACTTTTTTTCCTTTTTTCATTAAGATCTCTTATAAGTGGTGTGAAAATGAACTGCATGGCTAGTCCCATTTTTCCCCCGGGGACCACAATCGTATTAGGTCTTGTCATCATTGACCCATGAAGCATTCTTAATAAATAAGCAAAATCTACCCCAGTTGGGTCATCAAAGCGAATTACCACAAAGCTTTCATCTGCACTAGGAATGTCGTTTGCAATAAATGGGTTTGAAGTATCTACTAATGGTACCCTTTGAAAATTTATATGAGACCGAGAAAACTGTGGAGCAATATAATTAATGTAATCTGGCATGCGATTTAAAATCGTGTCAATTACAGCCTCTTTTGAATAACCTCGAATGCGCTTATCACGATGTACTTTTTGAATCCATTCCAAATTAATAATTGGAACCACTCCAACTAATAAATCAACATATTTTGCAACATCAGCTTCTGGGCCAACATAACCTCCATGAAGGCCTTCATAAAATAATAGTTCAGATATTGAATCATTCCAGGGCGTCATTGTTCCTGTTTTTTGACCATAAATTCTTGCATCTTCTTCAGTATGAATATATCGTCTCGTTTTATATGTGCCTGTTTCACCAAATGCTTTAAAGTTATCCGCTAACTCACCTAGTAAATTTGCATCAGGACTAAAATGACTAAAATTAACATTACTATTCTTAAAATTTTTTTTTATGAGCACATCCATCTCATCACGTTCATATTTATGAAAAGCATCACCCTCAATAATATTTGCATTAATACTGTCACGCGTAAAAATATGCTGAAAACTATCTCTGACAGTAGAAGTACCTGAACCAGATGAGCCCGTAATAGCAACTACTGGATATTTCTGTGACATAATTAATTTTCTCCTTCGTACTTATTTAACTAATAAACAATGTTTATGATAGTAACGTCCAACTAATTCCACCTCATTTTTAGACCCAATTACAACTGGTACTCGTTGGTGAATATTTTCTGATTTTAAATCAAGTATACGATTTATCCCATCGGTACATGCTCCGTTACATTGTTCAACAATGAATGCCATAGGATTTATTTCATACATTAATCGAAGACGCCCAGCACGCTCTGGCACCTTATTATCTTTTGGATACAAATATACCCCTCCTCTTGTGATAATTCGGTTCAAATCAGCTACCATGGATGCAATGTATCGCATGTTAAAATCTTTTTTTCTTGCACCTGTCGTGCCTAGCTGACAATCAGCTATATACTCCTGAACTGGTTTAGTCCAAAATCTCTGATTACTCATATTGATCGAAAATTCATTGGTTTCATCATTAATTAAAATTTTTTCATCTGTACATACAAATACCTTTTTATTTTCATCATAACAAAATTTATAAGTGCCATCGCCTACAGTTAATATAAGTAACATTGACGGGCCATAGACACTAAAGCCTGCCGCTAACTGGTTGCTGCCAGTTTCTAGAAAATCCTCTTTACTAATTGCTTTCTCGTGCTTTACCTTATATACAGAAAAAATGGATCCAACAGTAACATTTGGTTCAACATTAGAAGATCCATCTAACGGATCAAAAAAAACTAGTTGTTGATTTTCAACTCTCTTTTTTTCAAAAATTATCTCATCTTCCACTTCTTCAGATACCGCCCCGATAACTGACTGCGTTGGTTGTAAATTCCGGATAAAAATTTTATTACTTAACACGTCTAGCTTACTTTGAGTTTCACCTTGAATATTTTTTTTATTTAATTTTCCTAGTTGCTTAGTTATTGGGGATATTTTTATTAAATTACCTGTTTCAACAACTGCATTTGCCAAGGCCAATATTGTTTCTTCTAATGCAAGAGAAATATCCATTTTTACAAGAAATATTTTTAGATTCATGCTCAACTTGACTTTCTTGTAGAAGAAATTCTTGATGTCCTGATATCTATATCTTTCATCAATATAAGTTCTTTTTTATTAATCGATTTGCCCCCTGAAGATTCTTTGCATAACCGATTGGCCTGTCTGAGTCGAATTATATCTAAAGCATTACGCATAGATCCACCGTTAAAAAAATTAGGCTGTTCTTTTCTTAATGCAATATATTTCTGCATTGCTAAATGTCCACTTTTATCAAATTCATAATGCATCATGAATTACTCCACGTAAAACGATTAATTTAATTAAAATTTACTTTAGAGATTTTTTATATTAAGGTAAACTAATAATTAATTACTTTGTTATTAAGATTTCCTTAATGTTAAATATATCATCAAGACAACTAAGAATTTTTGTTGCTGCAGCAAAGCATTTAAATTTCACGCGCGCTGCTGAAGAAGTACATATTTCTCCACCTGCAATATCTATGCAAATTAAGGAGATTGAATCTCATCTAGGAGCTCCATTATTTAACAGAGAGAAAAAGAATATGTATTTGTCTCCCGCTGGAGAATACTTTTTGAATCATGCAAGGCATATTCTTCAAACTTTAAATGAAGCAGAAAAAGTCATAGGTCAACTTAAAGGGGATCAAATTGAAATAATTAAAGTTGGGATTATAAGTACTGCTCAATATTTTTTACCTCAAATACTAAAAATGTTCCGTGAGAAGTATGGGGAGTTTAAAATTATTTTAGAGGTAAGAAATAGGGAGCAATTAATCGACCTTCTTCGAGATGGAAAAATTGATATTGCTGTTATGGGACTAGTTCCAAAAGAAATTGATACAAAAATTTATGTTATTGCTAATCATCCACATGTGTTTGTTGCTAGCGCGAATCACTCCCTTTCAAAACTTAAAAAAATTGACCCACAGTCACTTAATGATTTTGATTTAATAACTCGAGAATCTGGTTCAGGTACTAGAGCGCATATGGAATTATTCTTTCAAGATAACGATATTCAGCCAAATATTATTATGGAAATGTCTAGCAATGAAAGCATTAAACAAGCAGTTATTGCAGATCTTGGAATTTCCTTTGTATCCCAACACACTATTGCGAGTGAAATAAAAGAAGGGGTTTTAAAAATTTTAGACGTTAAAAATACACCTATTCTCCGTAAATGGCACGTTGTGACACTCAACCCTATGTCTCTTAATCGTTCTGTTGAGCTGTTAAAAGATTTTATTTTAGGTCAGTCTCAAACAATTCTCTCTAAATTAGAGAGTTAATTTAAAATTGAATTTAAATTAATTTTTTTTATTGATTTAACAATATAGTTAATGGCTTCTTTTTTTACTGTACTTTTTCGATAAGCTAATGCCACGCGCCGATAGGGCTTTGGATCACTAAAAGGAATAGTTTTCACTAGCGGATTCTCATAACCAGAAACTGTAGCAGATTTAGGAAGGACCGATATTCCTAGGTTTGAGGCCACCATGTTTCTTATAGTCTCTAGCGAGTTTCCTAGTTGAACATCACGATTTTTTGCTAGCCCTGGACATGCTTCTAGAATTTGGTTGCTATAACAATGGTCATTATCTAACAGCATTACTTTTTCCCTGCCTAATTCCTTCGCGCTTAATGATTGATTTTGTGCCAGAACATGGTTTATTGGAACAATCACTTCAAATGGCTCATCATAAAGATGAACACATTCAATGCCTGGTTTTTCAAATGGTAAAGCAATGATCGCAGCATCAAGCGACCCTTTCTTTAGATTTTCTTCGAGGTTTTTAGTAATATTTTCTTCAACCTCTAATGGCATCTCGGGCAAGTCTCTTCGTAGTATTGGAATTATTAATGGAAGTAGATATGGCGCAATAGAATATATAAGGCCTAAACTAAAAGGATACGATAATTGACGATCACCTTGTCTAGACAATTCCTTAATTTTTTCAGCCTCATCTAGTACCACATTAGCTTGATTAATAATGAGCTGACCAACAGAAGTTACAGTTACTTTGGACCGACTTCTTTCAAACAATAACAAACCTAATTCTTCTTCGAGTTTTTTAATTGCCAAACTTAAGGCTGGTTGGCTTACAAAACATTTTTCTGCTGCCTTTCTAAAATTTCTTTCGCGTGCAAGAGAAACAACGAATCTAAGTTCGCTAAGAGTCAATGTTAAATATCCAAATTACTTGCGCCTAGAGCATTTTTCTCAATGAAATTTCTTCTAGGTTCGACATTATCACCCATTAAAGCTGTAAATGTTTCTTCAAGAGCAATAGTATCTTCAATAGTAACTTTCAATAAACGTCTCATTGATGGATCCATCGTAGTTTCCCAGAGCTGTCCTGGATTCATTTCGCCCAATCCTTTATATCTCTGAATATTCAAAGTGTTTTTAGCTTCAGTCATTAACCAATCTAAAACATCATGAAAATTATTGACCGATTTAAACTTCTCACCTCTTGAAATTATTGCTCCACTTCCAATCAGATCTCTCGTGAGATTTGAAGACTTAATGATTTGACGATATTCTCCGCTCATTAAAAATTCTTCGTCTAATTTGCTGGTCTGTAAATTGCCATGAACATATTGATTTATTTCAATTTGATATTTATCACTATCAGGGTTTTGTTTTATTTCGAAATTAATATTATCCTTAAGCATCATATCTTTTAAATTATCTGAATATTTTTTCGTTGCGCTCTCACTAGATAAATCAATTTCACCCAAAACATGAATAGCGCGAACTAATGATTCGTCGTAACGTTGAGATAAACGTCTAATTACTGCTTCTGTTAAAACCATTTCTCTAGCAATATTTCCTAGAGCGTCTCCTTTAAGGGTTTCGCCGCCATACTTAGTAACTAAAGAGGCATCATTCAAGGCTGAGTCTACCAAATATTGATCTAACTCCTGTTCATCTTTTAAATATCGTTCATCCTTACCTTGTTTAACTTTATAAAGAGGTGGTTGTGCAATATAAATATGGCCTTTTTCTACCAATGATGTCATTTGTCTAAAAAAGAAGGTCAAGAGTAGGGTTCTTATATGAGCACCATCCACATCTGCATCTGTCATTATAATAATACGATGATATCTCAGTTTTTCGGGATTAAATTCTTGTCCAATCCCTGCACCTAATGCTGTAATAAGCGTTGTGATTTCCTGTGAAGATAATATTTTATCCAAACGAGCTTTTTCAACATTAAGAATTTTACCCTTCAATGGAAGAATTGCTTGATTTTTTCTGTCTCTCCCTTGCTTGGCTGATCCTCCGGCTGAATCACCTTCAACAAGATATATTTCGCATTCTGCTGGGTCCTTTTCCTGGCAATCAGCTAACTTCCCTGGTAGCCCCATAGAATCCATTACACCCTTTCGTCGCGTCATATCACGGGCCTTTCTAGCAGCCTCTCTAGCTCGAGCAGCATCTACTATTTTATTACAAATAATTTTTGCATCTTTTGGATGCTCTAATAAGAATTCTGTTAGTTTTTTCCCAACTACATCTGATACGATTGGTTGTACTTCACTTGAAACTAATTTGTCTTTAGTTTGTGAAGAAAACTTTGGGTCTGGAACTTTAACAGACAAAACACATACTAGCCCTTCTCTCATATCGTCACCGCCTGTTTCAACTTTTGCTTTTTTTGCAAGTTCATTTGACTCAATATAAGTATTAATTGTTCTAGTGAGGGCTGCCCTTAATCCAGTTAAATGAGTACCGCCGTCTCGCTGAGGTATATTATTTGTAAAACATTGTACATTTTCTCCATAGCTATCGTTCCACTGCATACTAACTTCCATGGTTACCCCATCTTTTTCAGTACTTTCTGCATAAAAAATATTCTCATGCAATGTAGATTTAGATCGATTCATATACTCAACAAATCCTTTTATACCTCCTGAAGAAGAGAAATTCTCTGTCTTCCCAGACCTATGGTCAATTAATTCTATATTCACACCATTATTTAAGAAAGATAATTCTCGAATTCTCTTTGCTAATAAATCAAAATGAAAATCAATATTAACAAATGTTTCCGCTGAAGCCATAAAAGTAACTTCCGTGCCCGTCTTTTGGGTGTCACCTAGAACCTTTAAAGGGGCAACTATGTCGCCTCTTTTAAATTCAACCTCATGTATTTTTTTATTCCTATAAACTTTCAACTTTAGCCAGTCAGATAAAGCATTAACTACAGAAACCCCTACCCCATGAAGCCCACCCGAAACTTTATAGGAATTTTGATCAAATTTACCCCCTGCATGTAATTCTGTCATTACAATTTCTGCTGCAGACCTTTTGAACTCATCATCCTCTTTGATATCTGTTGGAATTCCACGGCCATTATCTGTAACAGTTATAGAATTATCAGGATGAATAATTACTTTTATTTCGTTGCAATGACCTGCTAGAGACTCATCTATTGCATTATCCAGGACCTCAAACACCATATGATGTAATCCACTTCCATCTGAGGTGTCACCAATATACATTCCGGGTCTTTTTCTTACAGCATCAAGGCCTTTTAAAACCTTAATACTTTCTGAGTTATATTCTTTATTATTACTTTCTTCTTTTGTTTCCGTCATTAGGTTTCTCTACTCTTATTAAATTCTCATGGGCATAACAACATACTTATAATCATTGTTATTTGGTATTGTTATTAGACAGCTACTAGATGAATCATTAAAAGCAAAAGTTAGTTTGTCAAACTGGATATTCACTAGAACATCAATCAAGTATGTTACATTAAATCCAATATCAATGGTGGTGCCTGAATATTTGATTTCTAACTCTTCTTCAGCTTGTTCTTTTTCACTATTTGAACTAATTAATTTGAGGTTATTTTCTTCAATTACCATTCGAATACCTCGGTATTTCTCATTAGACAAAATAGAGGCTCTTTGCATCGAAGACAATAAACTCAATCGGTCTATATCAAAAGAGTTTGTATGTCCTACGGGTATAACACGACTATAATCAGGAAACTTTCCATCAATTACTTTTGTAATTAAATCAATGTCGTTAAACTTAAATGACACCTGATTTTTTGTAATACAGATCATTATAGGCTGCTCATCATCTCCCATCAATTTTATTAGCTCAGTGATTGTTTTTCTTGGGATGATTGTTTGTGTTTTTTCTTGTGAATTATTCAAATCTGTTGAGGTGAAACTTAATCTATGTCCGTCCGTTGCTACAATATTTAACTTTTTCCCATCTACTTCAAATAATAAACCATTTAGGTAATACCTAATATCTTGTTGTGCCATTGAAAAATCTACTTGTTTTAAAAGGCTTTTAAGTTGATTTTGTGCCACTGAAAAATTTATGTCTTCTCCGTCATTTTTTATCATAACCGGGTAATCTTTTGCTGGCAGCGTTTGAAGATTAAACCTACTCTTCTTTGCCTTTACTACAACTTTAGAGTCAATTATCTGAATATCTAAAATACTTTCTTCAGGAAGAGCTCTGGTTATATCAAATAACTTACGGGCTGCAATTGTTGTTTGAAATGATTCTTTTATATCTGCTTTAATAGACAATGAAATTTGAACTTCGAGGTCTGTTGCAGTAAATTTTAATACACCATTTTCTCCTTCAAGCAAAAGATTAGAAAGAATAGGAAGAGCATGTCTTTTTTCAACTATACCTGAAACATCTGATAGTGGTTTAAGTAGTAAATTTCTATTGATTTTTATATTCATAGTTTTTTCTTTATATAAATAATAATAATAATAATAGCGAGTTTTTTAACAGTTTACGTCTTTAATGCTATTTAAAACAGCTATTTAGTGTATTTATTATGTTCTGGTTTAATCATCACTTAACTGTGGATGAATTGTGTATAAATTATTTTTTAATTATTTTATTCCTTAAAACTGTCTTTTAATCCACAGGCAATTAATAACATAAGTATTAATTAACCTCTCAGTACCTGGGTCAAAAAACCAAGATCCTGCCCGACATTATGATCTTTAAGTCTAAGATTTTCTATTTCGTCACATGCGTGCATAATAGTTGTATGGTGCCTTCCACCAAACGCCTCTCCAATTTCTGGGAAGCTTAGGTTAGTGAGTTCGCGAGTTAAGCTCATTGCGATCTGTCTTGGTCGAGAATAATTTCTTGACCTTTTTTTGCTGTGAATGTCTGAAATCTTTATTTTAAAGTATTCTGCTACTGTTTTTTGTATATTTTCAACGGTCACCTGTCTGCCACGCACCGCTATTAAATCTTTAAGTGATTCTTTTGCTAAGCTAATATCAATTTCTCGCCCAGTAAAATTAGACATTGCTAATATTCTATTTAGTGCTCCCTCTAATTCTCTAACATTAGACCTTATTTGTTTAGCAATAAAGAATGCTACATCCTCAGGTAGAGACATTTTATTTTCTTCTGCTTTTTTAAGTAAAATTGCTACACGCATTTCTAACTCTGGGGGGTCAATTGCAACTGTTAAACCCCAGCTAAATCTCGTCCTTAGTCGCTCATCTACTCCTGCTATTTCTTTAGGGTAGCTATCGCAGGTAATAATAATTTGTTTCTTGTTTTCTATAAGACTGTTAAAAGCATAAAAAAATTCTTCCTGAGTGCGGTTTTTCTTAGCTATGAATTGAATGTCATCAATTAATAATAAGTCTAATGAATGGTATGTCCTTTTAAAGCTATCAAAAGCTTTATTTTCATAAGCTTTAACAACATCATGTACATAGCGTTCCGCATGTAAATATTTCACTTTTGCATCAGGTTGCAGCTCTTTAAGATGATTCCCAATTGCATGTATTAGATGAGTTTTACCTAACCCAACTCCACCGTATATAAATAATGGATTATAGGCTAAACCTGGATTTTCGGCGATCTGAACAGCAGCTGCTGTAGCAAGTTGGTTTGCTTTTCCTGTCACAAAGTTATTAAAAGTAAATGATTTATTAAGACCATTGCTTTTAGTCGATGGTATTTTTACTACCTTCGGGAGGATAATTTTTTTCAGGTTATTGGTTGATTGGCGTGGTTTTACTTTATTTACTTTATAATCTAATTGGGTTGATTTCAGGTGTTTTTTTGTAAGAGTGATTAGGCTATCATTAAACCGTTCTTTTACCCACTGTAGAACAAACAGATTTGGAGCAACAATATATAAGATATTATTCTCTTTGTCGTAATCTGGTGACAGTGGTTTTAACCAGGTGTTATATTGTTGAGCTGTTAATTCTTTCTTGCAGTACTCTAAACATAACTGCCAAAATTTATCGATATCCATTTAATTTAATTTTTCAATTTTTTTAGGATATTAAATACTAGCTTAAAAACATAAAGTTATCCACAGGCATTTTATATAAAATTTCTTTTATATTATTGACATCAAATGCTTTACAGAGTAGAGTTCGCGGTCAAAGATTAAGAGTATTAGGAGCAATTATAATGAAACGAACTTATCAACCTTCAAAAGTAAAACGTGCGAGAACGCATGGGTTTTTAGTAAGAATGAAAACTCGTGGCGGCCGTGCAGTCATTGCATCACGAAGAGCCAAAGGAAGAGTACGTTTAGGTATATAAATTTCTCTATTGTACAATTCTAAAGACTATAAATTACTAAATGCGGATGATTTTTCTACCGTTTTTAATTTTAGAAAACGATTAAATTCCCAGCATCTGTTTCTCCATCATTCGCCTAACCTTTTTGATCATCATCGCTTAGGGTTCGTGATTGGTAAAAAGACTGAAAAAAGGGCTGTTCGAAGAAATTACATGCGTCGTTCAATACGTGAAGTTTTAAAAGCTGTATTACCTCTCAAATTTTCCTCTGATATTGTTATTCGCGTTCATAAGTCTTTTTATAGAAATGATTTTAATCAAATTAAATCAGAGCTTGAAAGTTTAATCGTGCGTTTAATCAGATGACACGTTTAATTATTTTTTTGGCCAAGATCTATCAATATGCATTTCGTCCTTTTTTCGGGAATAGATGTAGGTTTACTCCAACCTGTTCCGTGTATACAATTGAGGCATTACAAAAACATGGCTTTTCTAAAGGTCTGTGGCTCTCAATAAAAAGGTTATCAAGGTGTCGGCCTGGCTCTAAAGCTGGATTTGACCCTATTCCTAAATAAATTAAAGGACTGTATGGATACCAAGCGTCTTATTCTTTTCGTTGTGTTTTCTTTTTCACTCTTATTGCTATGGGATTCTTGGCAAAGACAAAACATAACTCCACCTACTAACACACTAGATATCTCAGAAGATGGTATCCCTAATCCGTCAACGGAGTTCGTTGGACAAACTGATCTACCAGATAATTCCTCAGGATATCAACTACTTAATGGTAAAACCATTGAGGTAAAAACTGATAAATATAATCTTACTATTAGCGAAATAGGGGGAGATATTCGTAGGCTTACTTT
>Ga0307998_1001753_pt1 | contig 11470 bp, 12 predicted proteins | sample Davwhametageno37_FD_203147 | JGI IMG/M metagenome (GOLD analysis project Ga0307998, IMG submission 203147) | Marine microbial communities from Davis Island wharf, Antarctic Ocean - #37 | ecosystem: Environmental > Aquatic > Marine > Unclassified | place: Antarctic Ocean: Davis Island wharf...
TGTCATAAGTATCCATTGTTAAAGTTCCTTACTTTTGGGATTTTTTAATTGCGGTGATGTATGCAGACATTGAGCCAGAGACTTCGACTTCATTGTCGAATGATTCTTCTAGTTCTTCTGCGATTGATGTTGCTGCGACCTTCTTAGTGAAGTAAGATTCTTTGATAGTTTTCACTTTCGCAGAAAATGTTTCTTCTGATACAAAGTCGAGTTCCTCGGCAAGTGCTGCCAATTTTTCAACTTCTGTTTCAGCTAGACCACGACTGTGTTCACGAATAACTTCAAAGCGCTTGAATAGATCAAGTTGAGAAGTCATTTCGATTAGATCACTTGTCTGTTCATTAAGTTTAGCTTCTAGAGCGTCTACTTGTTCAGCCAAGTCATCAACTAGGTCTACTTTTTCGTCTGGAACTTGAACATAAGATTCTTCGAAAAGGTCTTTTAGTTTAGTCATAAACCCTTCAGCAATTTCAGAACGAAGGCCGTTCTCAATTGCAAGTTTATTTTCTTCCATCCAGCTTTCGACAACGAAGTTTAGGTATCCATCAACCTTTTCAACCAAGTCAGACTTAGTAGTGGCGATTTCTTCCTGAAGTTGTTCTTCGTAAGAATTCTCAATACGAGCAACTTCTTCTTGGAGTTTAGAGTTAAGTGCAGCTTCAAAAATAACACCAGCTTTAGCGCGGAAGCCCTCGGATAGAGTTGCTTCTTCGTTTACAAGTGCGTCAAGATCGTCTGTGAAATCAACTTCTTCAGCAGTTACTACGGCTGTTTTCTTGTCGGCTTTCTCAGAGTTTTTCTTGTCGCCCTTGCGAGCAGGCGCAGATTTTGTTACATCTTCTGCGTCTTTTACGGATTTGGTAGAATCTTCTTCCGCATTTTTTGGATCGTGAGCCTCAACAACATTCTCGTCATCATTGAGTTCAATATCCTGATTTACTTGATCAGTCATAATTGACTCCCTATTTGTTTTTCATTAACGAGAGGAAATTCTTAAATTCACGAACCTGTGTCTCATAAAGATCAGTTCTCGGAGCCTTCTTAATTTCAGTCTCTATTCTCTCAATTTCCTGAGATTCGATAATACCGTTATTCCATACCCATTCCACACCTTCCATAACACCATTAACAAAAGCTTGCGGTGCGGATGGGTCTTGAACAATGTCAATTGTATTCAACATAAAGTCGTCTTTGACATACATAACGCCATTTCTACTCTCAAGGCTTCCCATACCACGAGTCGAAACACCAAGTTGCACACCACCTTCAAGCAGACCTTTAACAATCTGACCCATAGGAGTATTCAAAATTCGTGCTTTACCCATCACATCATTTCCCTCAAGTTTGAGGTCCGTAATAAGATGGGATACTTTATCTAAGTTTACAGTGGGACCATCGGGGTGGTTCAATTCACCGACTGCTCTCTTAGTTTTAACTTGGTCTTTATAGTATTTGGCTACAGCGCGTTCCATAATACTTTTTGTATAAATGCGACCATTTCTGTTTTTACTTTCGGCTTGAGCAAAGATTCCTTCGATGACATAGCCCTTAGACCCGTCTTCTTTCTTTTCCACTATGCACTGTACATCAGTTTCAGTGTATTCAGTAATAAGTTTCATTACTTGCTTCCTACCATTTTAATAAATTCGTTTGCGGCTTTCTTTGCATCATTCAAAGATGAATATACATCCAACCTTTCGTTATCTATATAAGCCACGAACCTATTATTATCTTTGTGTACCATCACAGCATAGCCCTTAATTTTAGAATCAAAAACATGGTCGCCCTTCGGCATACCTTTATTGCTTGCTTCTCTGATTTGACTAAACTTTTTCATATGACACACTTTTTTTGTATTCTAGTTTATTTATATGTTTTTAATCTTTGACTTTATTCGTCATCAAAATCTTCGTCCGCAACAACACTTTCAGCCGCAGCGTCTAATTCTTCGTCTGATACATCAGATACATCTTCGGCTTCTTCAACAGCGTCGGTCCAAATATCTTGTGCAACAGCAACTTTTTGTTGCTCTAATGCCCTTTGAACTTTTTGTGTTAATACATTACTGAAAACATCATTTGCTTTGTTGAAATCTGCATTCGCAGCAAAGTCAATCATATTCTCTAATGGATTCTTATTTTCTGTCGCTGGCATAATAACTCCTATTTCACTACTTTAATATTATTTGGGTTCTTCATTGTTATCAACTTGTGCATCATTTTCTTCTGGCGGTGGGCCTTCCGACTTGATTTGTTTGTCCATCATGCCAATATCATCTTCACTAAACAATAGAATTTTGCGCATAACATACTCTTTAGAAAAGAATTCCCCGATGTAGTTTTGAACTTGATCCAAGGTTTGAATGCGTTCTCGCAGTAGTTCGGCATCTTTTAATTCAGTGAAGTGATTGTCGCGTGAGAACGAAAACTGAATGGCGTTGGCGTTGTTGTTCCAATCTTCCTCTGTGATAATGTTCTTGAGGAGCAATTGCTTTTTTAGGATTTCTCTGAATAGCATAGAGAATCGTTTGCGCAGTCTATCAATAAACTTTTGGAACTTCAACTCATCTCGTGAGATTTCTGTTGATCGACCTAATGAAAATTGTCCTTCTGATTCTAGACGCCCAATTGGCACATTCAATGACTTATATAGTCTCTTTTGGAAGTATATAATATCATCAATTTGACCCAGGTTTTCTCCGCCTGGAAGCGTTGAAATTTCTGTACCACGACCACCTTCACGGCGGGGCAACCAAAAGTCCTCTAGCATAGACATGTGCTTGCGGTCATCTTTGATGGCACCCGTACTAGCATCATATACCAGCTTATTGCGGTATCTTGCCATGATGCCTTTCATATATTCTTCTGACTTGCCTTTAGGAAGGTTGCCAACATCAATATAGAAAATACGGCGTTCTGGCGCGCGGGCGAGACGATAGATTACAAGCGAATCTTCCATCATACGCAATTGGTTGATAGGCTTCAACGCTTTGTGTAGATATGAAACGATATGCTTATGTGAAGCATCAAGCATCCCAGATGTGTTATATACAACAGAATCCTTAGTGAGTTTGATCCCACTGTTTTGTTGACCCGGTTTTTCTTGATAGATATAATATTCGTTTTGACCCTCAATAATGTCAGCACCAGTTACGGGGTCTTTTCTTTTCGTGATTTCTTTCACTTTACGAATCTTTGCGGAATCAATAGGACGAATATCCTTAATGCCTTCGTTTGGTTTATTTTCATCAACTACTAAGTGAAAGTTTTGGCGTCCGTCGATATACCATTTTCTAAAAATATCGTGACCAAGTTCATTAAACTTGAGCATATATAGAATATCGTCAAATTCGTCGTTAATTTTTGTTTTGATATTCTTTGATAGTTCAGACTTATCCATTTGCAAAGACACTGCGATTTCTTCACCGCCAGACACGGCTTCATTTACAATATCTTCAATTGCAGCATCAACTTCTGGATGCATTGCAATACCGCGATATTTTTGAATAAGCGACGCGTTGTCTTTAGAATTGTCGCCATCCAAATCGACATATTGGCCGTAATGTCCACCAGACGCTGAAACATATCCAGCGCCGTCTTCGTCCACTTCTGGAACGATAGAACGCAAGTTCTTTTCATCTTTAACATGTTTTTTGCTTCTAGTGATTTCAAATCCAAAAAGCTTGACTTTGTTCTCGGCCATTTTATATCCTATTGTTTGTTTAGATTAGGCCCGAAAGCCTAATCTAGTAGTATATATCAACTTTTTAAGAAGTCGTATTTGATTCCCAATATTGCACTTGGAACTCAACTTGGAATCTTTCGATGTCGTCGTTAGTGCCATATGCCAACTCAATTGGGGATACATTGGTTGGGAAACATCCACGGAAGTTGTATGCTTTTAATACACTTTCGTCTCTGTCTAATTGTTCAACAATAAGATCAGCTTGATAGTCCACAGGTGTTGTTAGACCAGTATTTGCTTTGTGTGCATTGATACCGTTCATCCAGCGTTCCATAGCGTTACGAACTTTAAAGTCCGTGTCGTTGATGATAGTTGGGGTCCAAGTATCAAAAGTGCGATCACCCGCAATCTTTAATTGTCTGCCACGAAATGGGATTGTGATAATACCCATAATCGAACCAGGCAATTGTGCAGCTTCGCAAAGGAAAGATGTGATTTCCACATCTCCCCCTGCATAAGCTGGAAAGTTGATCGTAGCCTTAAAGAGGTTAGGTCGTGCGCCGCCACCCTTTAGTTTGGCTTTAAAATCGTCTACTCCAAGAATAGCCATTTATTTTCTCCTAATCTCTATTATACTGATCCAACAACTTCTTCAAACTCAACACCAGTTCTAACAGCAACAAAGTTAAGTGTAACAAAGTTGATTGAACGGGCTGGTTTGACGAAGATGCTTGCGATGAATTCGTTTCTGTCGATCACTGCGGCAGTGTTGTTTGTATCATCACAAACTACACGGAAATCAGTAATGCCACGCCTACCTTGAATCTCTCTTAGGAAAGGTTCAACAATATTTGTGAATTCTGCGCGTGTGAATTCGTCATTAAATTCAAACATTACATTACGCGCTGCAAGTGCAATTGATCTTTCAAGAACAAGGAACAATCTGCGAACATTGATACGATCAAATGCGCTTGGACGAGCCATGTGTGTCTTATCGCCGTATAGTAGGATGCCTTGACCCGGAAGATTTGCGATTGGGTTCACGCCGTTTCTGTATAGTAAGTCTCTTTGGACTTTGCCGGGAGTATATTCTAGTGCGGTAACACCAAGATAAGCGCCTCGTCTCTGACCAGCAGGAGAATACCACGCGGCTTGATCATTATCTGATGCTGCCATAATACCCGCAGTTGATGAAGCGGCTGGAATTTTGATATATTGGTCGTTGTATTTATCATACACTTTAAAGTAGTTGTTATCCATAAAGAGGTATGAAGAAAAGGTGAAGGTTTTTGCGGTTGTAATAACATCTGTATTTGGATCAAGCGAAGTGAGAACATCTGAAGTCGCTGGAGATGCAATAACAACACAATCTTTGCGTGTGCCTTGAGCAATACTAATAAGATCATTAACAACTGTCGTTTGATGTGTTCTGGATGCCATACCCGGGGCGATCAAGAAATCGACTTGAATCGCATCAACATCTTCGAAACGATCAAAGCCTGTTGCATATTCAGTTGTTGTTAGTGCTGCGCTATTTGCGCCACTTACGAAACTAACTTCAACAGCGGTTGTTGTTGATTTCTTATAGTCTTTAGCGTTGGTTGCTGCTGTTCCAGCGTCAGCGTCAAACTTAGAAGCTGTACCAAATCCTGCAAGCCATACATACGCGGATTTATTGTTGATAACATCCTTAACAAAGTTTGAGGTGCCGTCTGTTGCCTTTGCGTCAGATGCAAGAGAAACAAATGGGAATGATTCTAGAATTGTTCCGCGTGTACCTGTGAATAGGCCGTCTCTGTCAATAACAACAACATGCATTTCGTCGTTCAACGCGCCGCGATTTGTTGCATAGTCTGATGTTGCGGGATACGCAGAAAAGTTGTCTTGATATGTCCAACCAGTGAAGGAAACATCATCTGCACTATCTACAGCGCCAATGAAAGAAACTTTCAATGAATTTCCTAGAGCGCCTGGATATTTCGCAATAAAGGTGTGTCCGTCCGAATCAAGTGCGTTGCTTTGAAAGTCGAAACTTACTAGATTTTTAACAGTCGAATTGTTACTTGCGTCGCTGTCTCTGCCATTCAGCGCGGCGGCGGTAGCTTCGCGTACAATGTATAGTGAATTTGAATAGCGCAAGAAATATGCTGCGCTGTGAAAGTCGATAGAATTTGTTTTGTCTGGGCTACTAAATGCCGAAACTAATCCTGCTTCATCTGACACTAGAGTTGGAGAATCGACTGGTCCCCAATTAAAGTTGCCGACAAAAGCACCTGTCGTTGAACCTGCATTTGGAACAACGCCAGTAAGATCAATCTCTTTTACGGTAATAGCTGGAGATTCTGATACTGCCATTTGACTCTTTCCTTTGAGTTGAATTATAAGCTTGTTTTCATAATACGAATTTTCAATTACTTCTATTTATAATAAACTTTATTTAGAAGAATCTGTCATGGAAATCATGCGACCACGGGTCATCGCGTGCTTCTTGATGTTCTGTGCCATCTATTCCATCATCTATATAGCCAAACGGAACAATGTCTTCTTCAATAGATGCCATCCGATCTTTAAACATCATTTCCTTTAGGTTCACATTCGACATATCGGCAAACAATTCGCTCAAAGCAAAGTATCCGAACATAACCAAATTCATCATTAGGTCATCGTGATTGCCCGTCGAAGCTTCATATGATTGCCCTTTGGCGATAAAGGTAGAAATCTCAGTGATCGTGGCTGCGTCGTTGATCGTAAGTTTGCCACTTTCGATAATATCTTTAATTCCAGAACATCCAATTCTTTTAGTCTTGCGAGTAATTTCGATCCCGATACCATCAGACTTTAGAGCGGAACTAACATGAACATTTTCATATTCAAGTTCGTGATACAAACCGCGACAAACCAAAGTCCCTTGGTCATTAGATTCGATAATGACATATGCTGTATTATATGTGGTCGAATACTTTGCAATAATATCTGGAAACAAAATGGGTGAAATTGTATTGCACTTATAGACAGCGACTTGATTGAATGGTTGTGATGTGATATCAATTATAGTAAAGGTTGAAGAATCTTTTCCACGCCCCTTTGCAACATCAACACAAGTAATATATTGGTGATTTGGAATGGTTTTTTCATAAACCAATAAGTCACCCGCTTCAAGTATTTGAATTGGTTGAATTGCTTTCATTTTCATAAGGGTTTCCGCCCCAATAAGCGTGTCGCCCGTCCCAAAGAAAGTATTCCCAAATTCTTGATCGAATTGGAGTTGTGATGTATTCGAGATTGTTTCGGCTTTCCAGACTTCATCTCGTCCAGGAACATCCCACCAATCTACTCTAAATCCTTTATATGAATTCGTACCTTGCAAAGCGCCTTGCCAAATGGTATAAAACATGTTGCCAATGCCGTTCGCTGTCGAAGTGATAATGATTTTTGTATCTGTACCAGCCGAAATAACGGGATAGGTTGATGTGTAAAATTCAGTGGCATTTTCAACAAATGCAAACTCGTCAAGAAACAATAGGTTGATAGATAGGCCACGAATAGAAGAACCAGATGTTGCAGCCGCGATTATCTTAGAATTATTGCTGAACTCGATAGAACCCTTGTTAAGTGCCTTTGTTCCTGGTTGAAGAAAGAATGGCAGGTTTTCTAGCATTAGGGTCACACGCGATAACATCTCGCGTGCCGTTGCGCCTTTGTTTGCTAGAATCGCGATGTTCTTTTCAGAATGGAATAAGCCATACCAAAGTAGATAGGCTACTGACGATATAGACTTACCAGATTGTCTACAAGCAAGAACGACAGAAAAGCGATTATCGTTAAAGTGATTAAACATTTCTTCTTGATATGGATAAAGATCAAATGGCACCAATCCACGGTCAAGTGAAATAACCTTACAATATGTGATAGCAAAATATGCGGGATCATTCATGCACTTTCTATATTCAAGAATAGTTTCCTTAGACCACCCTTGAATTATTCCATCGCGTTTCACTAGGGGGTTGCCCATGTACCCTTCATTACCATTCACGATGTTCATTTTATATCCATTTTATCATACTATATTATAGGTATCTATTCGTCTTTTAAGTGCGGCGTAATGTCGACCACATTGCTTTCGATATTCTTATGAGCATCTTGCAACATTCTTTGTAGATCAGTAGTTGATCCAATAAATAGATTATTAGTAGTTGCACCATCAGATTGAATTGGGATGTCTTTGCCACTAATATCCTTATGCTTCTTATTTAGATCAATTAGTTTGTCGTTAATATCCGCTGTATTTTTTATCAATCCAGATAGAACTTCAAACGCTCTCGGATGTTCGCTTTCTCTCGCAACTTCGATCATACTTTCTAGTGCATCTGTGCCTTTGTTGATCAAGTCGTAAAGAACTTTTCTCGAATATTCATAGTCGTTGTCATAGTTTGGATTTTTTTCATCTGACATTATGCACTATCCTCAAAACTAGATATTGTTGTTGTAAATCCAAAATCACTATCTGGACTTGCATCCAATGGATTTGGATCAATTTGAATGCGAGATGATGGACTAAACAAACCGAACGCACCATCAGAGTCGATACCAGCAGTAAACAAATCGACAATAGGTTTCCTAATGATACTAGATGTTTGTGTTGATCCATAGAAATTTGCATTCATTTGAAAATCAAGTGTGTATTGAATAATTCTGCGTTGATCCAAAGCGCCTTCATAAGCATCTGTGTAAGTCACGCCGTTTAGCGTGATAGGCACATCTTCTTTAACATCACTATATTCAGCAAATGGTTTGATTGTTAATGTGTATTGTGGTGCAAAATATGGAATGATTTGTTCAATAATTTGAAGTGCATCATCTTGTGTCTTTGTGTAGACATTCAATTGAAAGCCGATTATGTATGGCGTAAACGCATAAATTTTGTCACGAGATGTTGAACCTGTGCCGCGATTTATGTTGTTATTCTTTTGCAGTTGCCTTTGTGAATCGTATTGGAATGAAACAATTTCAAATGACATTCGTGGTAATTTGATAGCAACTTTTGTGTCGGTATCGAGATTTGGATTCTCGCGAATACGAGCCAGATAGCTAGTTTTAGGCGCATAAGATAATGGCACCCTTGCTTGGCTAATAACTTTATTTGTCGAATCCTTGCGAATAACATATATGTTATTGAAAAGCGAACCAAACATGGCCACACTCTTTCGGATTCTTTCGTGATAAAAATGATTGCCTAACATTATTGTGGGTCTCCAAACGGATTAGACTCACTGAAGTCTAAGAAATCTAAGTCGATGCCTGTTGTTTCAAAGTCAAGGTTTTGTTCGTTTTCAGATAGTCTATTGTCTTCCGTGACCAAAGTAACGGTTGCTTGTGCGCTATCATATAGACTATGGATTCCCAAAGTTGTCCATTGATGATATAGGCCATCGTCTGCCCCAGAATGAATTATTCCAACAACTTTATCGGAATCATTCCAACTTGCAATTTCACCCGACATGATAACACCAGATGCAAATGTTTGCGTTAGCGTTTGGCCAATTGTAAATCCTGTAGATGCACTGTCAAGAGATAAGTCGTATCTGTATGCATAATCTTGTTCGATCTTATCAATAGCACCTACGCCTGTGTCTAGGTCTTCACCGCCATATTCGAATGCTTCACAACGCAATTTATATGTTGGGAGATTGCTGATTTGATAGAAAGGGGATTCGTGTTCGACCGACATAATTTGAAACATACTATTTGACAACGGCAAGTAAATCACATCGCCTTCGAGTGGTCGTTCTGTTACTATTTCGTTATCATTGTTCTTTATTGCGTGGGTCCACCGTCGCCTAGAAACAATGAATGTTGCTTGGTCACGAATTTCAACCCCGAACTTGCTAAACAAGTCGCCTTCGCCATCAAAGCCTTCAGAATTTTCTATATACATTTCGATCTTGTGCGCCGAATTGAATCTTGATGGAACATCTTCGCCAAGTATTCTATCTTCATTCACCAAATCACGCGGAAGATAATATACATCTTGCCCATACATTTTCAAGGACTCAATAATGATGTCCTCATATAGTAATTGTTCCGACTTAACTTTTTGACTGAAATATACATTAGTTGCCATTTTTTTATCCTACAAAGAAGTCTGCTGGCATTTCAAAATCCAAACGAATTTTCTCTCTCAATTTTTCGATTTGTGTGGTCGCGTCGTCATATAGTTGTCTGCCATTAAGCGTGACACCACCTAGCATTTGCATACCTTCAAACTTACTGAGGTTCGATCCCCATTGCTGTTTGATAAGTTCTGATGTATATTCTTTTAACCACATATCATTATACACTTTACCATAGGCAGTCGGATCAACTGTTTTATACGCTTCATATATTATATATGTGCCAGCTTGAATGTCTTTATCCGCAAAGTCGCCGTGAACATAAAGTCGGTTCATTTTGCGTGAATAGGTGGTTTGTGGTTCACCATTCAGTTTCATATCAAGCAATGCCATATACTGATTCATTTGTTCAAAATGTGCAAGGTCCGCACCAGCACCACGCATATTCGCAACATCATTTAGCATTATTTGATATTTAACATCAAACATACCCACGCCGCTGCTTGAACCGCCAACGCGAAATAGTCTTGAAACGAAAAGAACATCATCCGTGGTTTGGATATATTCATTCGTCACATCAGTAGAAGTAACTAAATGAGAAACATATGTTCGATAAGTAGCATCCGAATGAAATTCTTGCCAATATTGGATTGCTTCATCCACGCGATCTTCTATTTGATCAGGATCAACATTAATTTCGATGACAGGTTCGCCAAGACGCCGTAAGCAATAGTCGATAAGTCCTTGTCGTGTTGTCGGATTTGCCATATTATATTCCTATTTTCTTCTATTTATGAACCGGGGCTATACATTGTTTTGAGTGCTGTCCCTGCGGCGTTTTTAATAATCAATGTTTGCGCACTACCAAATTGTGCGGATACAACACCAGCGACATTAAGAGTGACCGCACCCGATGCGCCGCCACCCGATAGTGCAGTACCCGCTGTAACGCCTGTGATGTCGCCAACATTAGCAGTTGCCCCCGACGCAATGCCATCCAATTTCGTTCCGTCAGTGGCCACATCACGACCATCAAATGTGCTATTTGTTGTAATAGCGCCCGTCATAGCGCCGCCAGTTTTTGCTAGGGCAGCATCAGCAGTTGTGCCTTGAGCCGCAGTAGCAAATGCTGCGGATGAATTACCATCCAGTAAATCGGCATCTAATCCAGAACCAGCGCCGTCTACTGTTTTGATGGCAGTAAGAATTTGTGCAGCGGTTTGATCGGCTGTTGCATTTGTTTCAATGCCAGTGAGTTTAGTATCTTTCGATGATGTGAAATTGACTTGTGTTAAAGCGCCGTCGCCAACACTGTAAGTTGTATTAGTATCTGTGGCAGATATTGTACCGTTAGAAGCAATTGCCACATTCGTACCAGCCGTTAAAGCAGCAACCACATTAGTCGTATCAGTGACATCAGCACTTGCCTCAATAGCATTTAACTTTGTATGGTCAGCATCTGTAAAGTTATTTTGACTTAAACCACCATCACCAACCGAATATGTTGTATTGGTATCTGTTGATGAAATCGTACCATCAGAAGCAATTGCAACATTCGTACCAGCCGTTAAAGCAGCAACCACATTAGTCGTATCAGTGACATCAGCCAACGCTTCAATAGCATTTAACTTTGTGTGATCCGCCGATGTAAAGTTATTTTGACTTAAACCACCGTC
>Ga0307998_1001754_pt1 | contig 11468 bp, 13 predicted proteins | sample Davwhametageno37_FD_203147 | JGI IMG/M metagenome (GOLD analysis project Ga0307998, IMG submission 203147) | Marine microbial communities from Davis Island wharf, Antarctic Ocean - #37 | ecosystem: Environmental > Aquatic > Marine > Unclassified | place: Antarctic Ocean: Davis Island wharf...
CGTCTTTTTTTAAACCATGATCTATTGCAAGTTGTTCGTTAACTATCATTATTTCAAATTATTAATTAAGTTTTTAAAAAATATTGAACCATCTTCACCTGATAGAGCAGGGTCTATCATTCTTTCTGGATGAGGCATCATTCCTAAAACATTTTTTTGCTTGTTAAATATACCAGCTATATTTTGTAATGAACCGTTAGGATTAGATTGTTCATTAACGTTTCCATTTTCATCAGAATAAAATAAAGCTATCTGATTATTATCATTAATCTCTTTGATTTGTTCTTTAGAGCAAAAGTAATTTCCTTCATTATGAGCTATATGAAGCTCATAGATATCTTTTTTATCATCTTTAAAATAAAGGTTGTCTTTATTGTTAACTTTAACAAAAACATTTTTGCAAATAAACTCTAGATATTTATTTCTAAGTAGCACACCTGGAAGTAAACCTGACTCAACTAAAATTTGAAAACCATTACAGACACCCATAACTTTACCACCACCTCGAGCAAAGTTTAAAACAGATTTCATAATTTTTGATTTTGAAGCCATACTCCCGCATCTAAGATAGTCCCCGTATGAAAAACCACCTGGTAAAACTACCAAATCACTTTTTGGAAGCTCAACATCATCATGCCAAACCATTTTATTTTTAAATCCAAATTTTTTTAAAGCAACATGCATATCTCTGTCACAATTAGATCCAGGAAAAGTTATTACAGATGAATGCATTATTTATTATTGTGATCCAATAATTTCAAAGTCTTCTATTACTAAGTTTGCTAAAAGTTTTTTACACATCTCGTCAACTTTTGCCTCAGCTTTTTTTTTATCATTTTCTTTTGTGTTAATTTCAAAATATTTCCCTTGTCTTATTTCATTGATACCCTCAAATCCCATGCCATTTAAGGTTTGGTGTATAACTTTACCTTGTGGATCTAAAACATCTTTCTTAAGAGTTATAACTACTGATATTTTCATATTATTTTCTTTTTTTTATTGATCTTAATTTTGTAACGTTAACAGCGCTTAAGTTTGATTGTTCGTGCAAAATACCAAGTCTTTTAGCAACCTCAGTGTAAGCAGGTATTAGATCACCTAAGTCTTTACGAAATCTATCTTTATCAAGCTTTTTATCAGTAATGCTGTCCCACAATCTACAGGTATCAGGACTAATTTCATCAGCTAAAATAACTTCAATTTTCCCGTTTTCTTTAATTCTTCCAAATTCTAGTTTAAAATCAATTAGTTTAATTCCAACACCCCTAAACATACCAATCATAAAGTCATTAATTCTCAGGATCATTTTTTTAACCTTTTCTAATTCAGATTTTGTAGCCCAATCAAATGCCAAAATATGCTCTTCAGCAATTAGTGGATCGCCTAATTTATCATCTTTTAAACAATATTCTAATAAAGGCTGTTTTAAAACCGTTCCATCTTCAATACCAAGTCTTTTAGTAATAGAACCTGTTGCAACATTACGAATAATAAATTCAACAGGTATAATCTCTACTAGTTTAATGATTTGTTCTCTCATATTTAATCTTTTAACTAAATGATTTTTAATTCCAATTTGAGCTAAGTTAGATAAAATATGTTCTGAAATTCTATTGTTTAAAACACCTTTGCCTTCAATAGTTGATTTCTTTAAATTATTAAAAGCTGTCGCATCATCTTTAAAATACTGGATGACTAAATTTTTATCTGATGTTGCATAGATTATCTTGGCTTTTCCTTCGTATAACTTTTTACCTTTTTTCATTATTTAAAAACCCTTCTAAAGATTAAATCAACATTTTTAAAATGTGATGAATAATTAAATATAGCTTTCAATCTTTTTGAAGAAATTTTAGCCATTATGAATTCATCATTTGAAATAACATCAAATAAATTTAGGTTTTCAGCAAAACATTTCTTTGCATAGTTTTGAACCATCTTGTAAGATTGCTCTCTACTTAATCCTGATTTTGTTAGCTCTAACATTACTTCTTGTGAAAAAATTAACCCTTTGGTTATATTTAAATTTTCAATCATTTTTTTAGGATAGACAATCATTTTATCTAAGATATTACTAAGTCTGGTTAAAGCAAAATCTAAAGTTATGTTCGCATCAGGCCCAATATTTCTTTCAACACTTGAGTGAGAAATGTCTCTTTCATGCCATAGTGCAATATTTTCTAGAGCAGGCACAACAGCACTCCTAACCATTCTTGCAAGACCTGTTAAATTTTCACTTAATATTGGATTTTTTTTGTGTGGCATCGCTGAGGAACCTTTTTGATCTTTCGAAAAAAATTCTTGTACTTCATAAACTTCTGTTCTTTGTAAATGTCTAATTTCAATTGCAATTCTTTCAACTGATCCTGCTATAATTCCAAGAATAGAAAAATAAAAAGCATGTCTGTCTCTTGGTATTACTTGAGTAGAAATGGGTTCAATTTTTAAGCCAAGTTTTTTTGCCACATGCTTTTCAACATTAGGATTAATGTTTGCAAATGTGCCAACTGCACCAGAGATTGCACATGTTGAAATTTCATCAATTGCATCAACTAGTCTTTTTCTATTTCTCTTAAACTCCTCATAAAATGAAGCTAATTTTAAACCGAATGTGATAGGCTCTGCGTGAATTCCATGACTTCTACCCATACAAGGAGTGTATTTGTATTTTTTGGCTTGTCTCTTTAAAACCTTTAGAATTTGATCAATATCAGCAAGTAGAATTTTACCTGATTGAACTAATTGAATATTTAAACTGGTATCTAGAACATCAGAAGACGTCATACCTTGATGTAAGTATCTTGCTTTAATCCCTGCTTTTTCAGTAACAGATGTTAAAAATGCTATTACATCATGTTTAACCTTAGACTCGATTTGGTGAATTCTTTTTACATTTATTTTAGCTTTTTTTCTAACAACAGAAGCCACTCCTTTAGGAATTTGACCTAATTTTTCCATAGCTTCAGCTGCTGCAATCTCTACATCGAGCCAAATTTGGTATTTATTTTCTTCTGACCATATGTCAGTAAGTTGTTTTCTAGAATATCTTTCAATCATTAATTATAAGTAAGGGGGCTTAGAGTAACCTTTAACAGATTCTGTAAAGATTTCATAACCATTTTCAGTAATTCCTAGAGTGTGCTCAAATTGTGCTGATAAAGATTTATCTTTTGTAACGGCTGTCCACCCATCTTTAAGCATTTTGATATCCCATTCACCCACATTTATCATGGGTTCTATTGTAAAAGTCATACCAGGCCTGAGCTCCATACCAGTATTTTTTCTACCATAATGCAAAACGTTAGGTGGTTCATGAAATGTAGTGCTTATTCCATGTCCACAAAAATCTCTTACAACAGAGTAGCCTTTTTTTTCTACAAAGGATTGTATTTCATGCCCAATATCTCCAAGTCTTAATCCTGGTTTTAATAGTCTTATAGCTTTCATCATAGATTCGTAAGTAACATCAATTAAATTGTTAACTTTAACTGGAGTTTTACCAATACAAAACATTCTACTGGTATCACCATAATGTTCATTAATTATTGCAGTAACATCAACATTTAGAGCGTCACCCTCATTTAGAACTCTATCAGAGGGTATTCCGTGACAAACAACGTGATTTAAAGATGTGCACAATGATTTTTTAAAACCTCTGTAAAATAATGGAGCAGAGTAGGCGCCATTGTCTCTTATGAATTCATAACCTAATTTATCTATAAGTTCTGTAGTCACTCCTGGTTTAATATTATCTGTAAGCATATCAAGAGTTTCAGCAGCAAGCTTTCCTGCTACTCTCATTTTTTCAAATTTTTCTAAATAATTAGACATCAATAATTTTAATTTTTTTTTCTATTTTAATTTCTTTTGAATTTATTTTGCAACGATAAGCTAAAAATACAACACCAGCTTTTTTTGCAAGTAAATAATTTTCATAATATTCTTTATCAATATCTTTGGCTATTTTAAAGTTTTCAACACCTTGTATTTGAACTAAAAACAATAAATAAGACTTATAACCACTTTTAATAGCTGTAATAAGAGTTTTTAAATGTTTAGAGCCTCTTGAAGTTACTGAATCTGGAAATTCTGCAATTTTTTCCTCTCTAAATAATGTAACATTTTTAACCTCGACAAATATTTTTTGTTTATTTTTTTCAACTAAAAAATCAAACCTTGTTTCTTTGTCAAAAAAAACTTCAGGTTTAATATTGTCGTTATTTGACACTTCTTTAATAAGGTTATTAAATAAGCCATGATAGGCAATCTTATTTGCAAAATGAGTATTAACGCCCACTAAATTTTTTTTAACTTTGATTATTTCTAATGTGTACTTGAGTTTTCTTTTGGGGTTATCATTTTTAGAAATAAAAACTTTATTTCCCTCATCCAACAAACCTTTCATTGATCCAGTATTTGGGCAGTGAGCAGTTACAATTTCTTTATCTAACTTAACATCAGCAAAAAACCTCTTATATCTTTTGATTAGTTTGCCTTTAATTAAAGTTTTGGTAAATTTCATATTTAAATTGTATATTCAAATATGACAAAAAATACAAAAGTTAATGCCGCAATATTAATTATTGGAAACGAAATTCTTTCTGGAAGAACCCAAGATACAAACACCAGCTCAATAGCTCTTTGGTTAAACTCAATTGGTGTTAAGGTCAATGAAGTAAGGGTTATACCAGATATTGAAGGCACAATTATTGATAGTGTTAATCACTTAAGAAAAACCAATGATTATGTTTTTACAACTGGTGGTATTGGTCCAACACACGATGATATTACCGCACAATCAATATCAAAAGCATTTAATCTTGTATATGAGATTCACAAAGAAGCATTCAAAATATTAGAAGCCTATTACAAAGTAGGTGAATTTAATGAAGGCCGACAGAAAATGGTTTGGATGCCAAGTAATGCTAATTTAATTTTAAATCCTACAAGTGGAGCACCGGGGTTTAGTGTTGAAAATGTTTTTTGTTTACCAGGCGTTCCATCAATTTTAAAATCTATGCTTGGTGGTTTAAAGGATAAGATAGTTGGAGGTGATCCAATATTAAGTCATACAATTAGCTTAAGGACAGTTGAAAGTGAAATAGCAAAGTCATTAACAAATGTGCAAAATAATAATAAAGATTTAGAAATAGGTAGTTATCCATTTTTTCAAGCAGGAAAATTAGGTGTTTCGATTGTGATACGCTCAGAAGATCAATCTAAGATAGAAAAGTGTAGCAAAGAGATACTAAATTTTATTGATGAAAAAAAAATTGAGATAGTAAAAAGATAACAATATGCTTTATTTTGCATATGGAAGTAATCTTCACCACATTCAAATGAAAAGAAGATGTAAAGACAGTATTTTTTTAAAAAGGATAAGTTTAAAAGGTTTTAAGTTAACTTTTAGAAGCAAGTATAGAGCTGCTGATATTGAGTATAATAAGAATTCGAATGTACCAGGGGCTTTATTTGAAATTTCCAAAAGTGATGAAAAAAAACTGGATGTTTATGAGGATTACCCGATATTATACAAAAAGTACTACTTCACTTATTATGGGAAAAAAGTGATGACGTACACGATGACAAAAAAAACATCTTTTAATTATCCCACCGAAAGATATCTCAATATTATTAAGCGAGGATATAAAGATTGCAAAATAGATAAAAATTATTTATACAAAAGACTAATGATCCTTACCTAAGATGAAAAAAAATAAAAAATTTTCAATCGATTATACTTGGTCAGATGATACACATCATACACCCTCTATTGTTTCAAATATTCAAAAGCTTTTAACCGGAATTAATACTAAAAAACTAGACCACTTAGATTTGGGTTGTGGAAATGGTTTTATAACTAAAAAAATCTATCATTTTTTTGATACATCTTTGGGTATAGACCTCTCTCAAGACGGTATTAAGTTTGCTAGAAAAAAATTAAAATCAAAACAAATAAGCTTTAAACATCAGAGTGCAGAGCAGTTATTTAAACAAAAAAAAAAATTTGGTTTTATTACATCTATAGAAGTAATTGAGCATCAGTATGACCCATATAAATTTATGAAAGATATTGAAAAAATTTCAAAAAAAGGTGCCTATATCTTAATCACAACACCATTTCATGGTTATATAAAAAATTTAGCAATAAGTATTTTAGGAAAAATGGATCCACATTATGGACCATTATGGCAACACGGTCATATCAAGTTTTTTTCGGTAAAAACACTTACTCAACTGATATCACTATATAAGTTTAAAATTATTGACATAAAGTATAGTGGTAGGTTTTACCCATTAAGTTCATCGATGATGTTTTTGTTAAAGAGAAATTAAAACTTAATTGATTATTTTAAAACCAAAATTTTACTTATTAAACTTGTTCATTCATAGATATTAGAATAAATACTCATGAATATAATACGTGCCCTCGTGGTGAAATTGGTAGACACAACGGACTTAAAATCCGTGCCTTTTTGGAGTGCCAGTTCGAGTCTGGCCGAGGGCACCAGAAAGTGTTTGATAAATTTAAATATTTATCTATTTTAACACTTTGTGAAACTATGTTTTAATAAATTTGAACTCTCAAAAAACAAAAATATAAAATATTATTATTTTCTAGATTTACTAAGATGGCTAGCGGCAATGTCAGTGCTGACATTTCATTATTTTTTATATTTTCTTTTTCTTCCCAGTGATAGAGGTATGTATCTTTATACAGATGGTTCAAATAAATTAATTAATTTTATTCAAGAATTTGTTTGGTCCTCAGGTGTCGGAGGAAAAGCTGTTTGGTTTTTTTGGTGTATTTCTGGTTTTGTTTTCACTAACATTCTTGTAAATAAAAAAATAAAATTGAAAGAGTTTTCCCTAAAAAGATTTTTTCGTTTATATCCTTTGCATTTATTAACTCTTGTATTGGTTCTAATATTAGAAATGTATAGTTTATACAAATTTAATGAACAGCAAATATTAGGAGCCTATTATGATTTTTATCACTTTATATTAAATTTGTTTTTTGTTTCTGGATGGGGGATTTTTGAAAAAGGATACAGCTATAATCATATAATTTGGTCAGTTTCAGTTGAAATACCAATTTATTTTCTCTTTTTTTTTATAATGCTATATATAAAAGAAAACCACATAATTTATATTTTTGGACTATTAATTATTTCATGGTTTCTTATATATTTTGGTTATAATAAAAATTTGATGATCTGCTTTTTTTATTTTATATTCGGCAGCTTAATATATTTATTATGCTCAATATTCCAAAATTACAAAAAATCATTAATTTTTTTATCAATTATATTATTTTTGTGCTCATTTATAATTGATGATATTGAAAAATTAATTTTTGTATCTAATTTTAAAAAATATATTCCTACATTATTAATTTTATTTGGTTCATTGTTAATGTTTTCATATTTTATTGAAGATTTTTTATTTTTTAGGAAAAAATTAAGTTTTTTTGGGAATAATAGTTATGGAATTTTTCTACTTAGTGTACCTTATCAATTATTATTTTTAATACTTATAGAACATAATATATTAAAAGATGATTTTTTTTATAGTTTTAAAAGTTTGGCGTTTTTTTTAATTTCCATAAATATATTGGCATATTTTGTTTTTAAAAATTATGAGGATCCAATTAGAAAAAAATTGTCATCTCAATTATAATAAGTAATTGTAATAATTAAAAAATATTCATAAATTGAATTATAAATAAAGATAGATATAACAATGCGAAACTCAAAAGCCCTCGTGGCGAAATTGGTAGACACAAAGGACTTAAAATCCTTACCCTTTTGGGAGTGCCAGTTCGAGTCTGGCCGAGGGCACCATTAAATGATTGATAAAGTTTACTTAGTTTTTGATAGAACAAAAAACTCACTAAAGATTAAATCTTTTTTAACTAAAAAAATTCAAATAACTACATTAAAAAAAGCTAACATTATAATTGTTTTGGGTGGAGATGGATTTATGCTCCAAACATTAAAAAAATTATATAGATTTAAAAAACCTTTCTATGGAATAAACTCTGGAAATTATGGTTTTTTGATGAATAAATTTTCTAACAAAAACTTTCTTAAAAATTTAAAAACTTCACATAATATTAAAATTCACCCACTACAGATGATTGTTAAAACAAAAAAAAATCAATTAAAAATGTCAATAGCTATTAATGAGGTATCGATCTTGAGACAGGGAAAGCAAGCCTCATCACTCTCCATAACTTCTAATAAAAAAAATATAATTAAGAATTTAATTTCAGATGGTATTTTAGTTTCAACACCTGCTGGAAGTACAGCTTATAATTTGTCTGCACATGGTCCTATTTTAAATTTAGACTCTAAAAGATTGGCAGTTACACCTATTTGTCCTTTTAGACCAAGAAGATGGAGAGGAGCAATTATCAGTGATAAGTCTAAAATTATAATTAAAAATTTGGATATTAATAAAAGACCTATTAGTGCTGTAGCTGATAATTTTGAAGTTAGAAATGCAAAAATGATTACTATTCAAGCTAATAAAAAAATTATTTTTGAATTATTATATGACAAAAATAATAGTCTCTATAAAAAGATAAAGATTGAGCAAGTTATAAAAGAGACTTCAAACAATTAAAGTGATGGTGCCCCGCACGGAGTCGAACCGCGGACCTATTGATTACAAATCAATTGCTCATGCAGTTAGGCTCATTGAATGAAGATGAAAAAGAAAAGTCTGAACGTAATGAAGTACTAGAGGACTATCAAAAGCTAAGAGCTAAGGAGAGAAAAAATGGAAAAGAATAAAAAATTTGATATGGATAAACATGTCGTAGATACTTTAAATAAATATGAAGATGGATCAACAATAGAGCAACAGGTTATTAATTACAGCCCAGTAAAAGTTCAGCAAAAAATAAAATTTTGAATTAAGATTAATTATCAAACCTAATTCAGTTAACTTGGTTTTTATAATTAATCTTCATACATGTCACATTACAAAAATTATTTTAAAAGAATTTTTAAATATTCAATATCAATTTTACGTTTATCAGAGTCTAACAGATGAATATTTAAATTTTTATTATATGAAACTTCATTTTTAAATTTTTTAAATAAACTTGCAGCAGGATCATTAAAAACCTTATTTCTTCTGTTATAAATTTCACTATGATACCTTGAAAAATTTCCCTCATTATCAATTACATTTAAAAAATAGAAATCTAAATAATTGTACTTTTCATAAATCTTACTATCTATCTGTTCCCAATCACCAAATTCTCCAAACATTCTTAAAAGAAATGGAAAAGTTCCAGAGAAACTGTAAGATTTACTTATTTCAGTTATAATTGAAGATAATAAAACAGTATACCACCCACCACCTGAAATACCTACCATTACAATATCTTCATAATTATTTGTCATTTCTTTAATTAAGTAATAATTACCTGAAAGCATTAAAGCCAATCCATTAACATTTGGTAAATTTGGATCATAGAATTTTTCATAGTCGTGATGAGATAAATGAATAATTGGTTCTGTTAACCCAGGAAAATTAATTTTTTCTTTTTTATTAGATGTATTTAAATTGTAACCAAGGTTTGTCATAGATAATGACAAAATATCATACCCATTATTCTTATAAAAATTTTTAAGATCAATGAAATATTGATGATTATAAGGATTATTATCGTGTCCTTGATTGTATACAATTAACTTTTTATTTCCTTTCTTCTTTTCCAATATTCCGTAATGAGACATGTTATAATAAACAAGTTTATATACTGTATAATCTCCACTCGGTTTATTAACCCAATAACCTTTCGGAATTTCTCTTCCATTATTGATTAATGTTGTTAAATTTTTAGGTAATATATAGTCGTTAATAATATCTGTTCGAATATTTTTGTAATTTAAATGAATTTTTTTTTCAGCTTTGATTATAGACTTCTTAAAAAACTCATCATTGTTAGATAAAGAAAATACTTTTTTTCTTTGGATATTTGTATCAAATTCAATTTTTTCAACACCATCTTTTAATCGAACATTTTCCTCTTTAAGCAATTTATAAGATTTGTGTACAAATATATAATCCTTAAACCAAGTTTTAACTTTTATTGGAATTGTATATTTAAATTGTTGAAATAAAGAAAAACTATTTCCTATAGAGTTTTGGATAATTAAAAAAATTGATAAAAGTAAAATAATTGCTACTAAAATTTTTCTCATTTCAATTAAAATTAGACATTTAATTTATTGCAAAACATTTATTTTGTTTTATTTCTTAATTAATCAATTTTAATCTTTTTTCTGAGAATTCTATTTTGTAACAAAGAAGATTAAAATTAATTTTATTGTTAGACATTATAAAAGTTTTTCGGCTATGTGTATTAACTAAATTTACAAGAACTACAAGTATTTCTACATTTACACAGTGTATGTTCTTTGTTGCTCTTATGTCCTAACTTTCTTGAAAGTAAATTTGATTGGAAGCTTAAGGTTTGTTTATAGACTGGGCTGCAGTTATCCTAAGATATATAAGCACTTACATGACAGTATTTATTAATACGGTCTATTTCCATATATTAGAACTCCTATGATTGGTTGTATTTTTAATGGTTAATAATTTGTAGTTGGTAATGGTTTCACTCCTCTTCCAACGATGAGGTCTACGTAAAGAGGAACATAGTGAAAAAAAATGTAAACGAGAGAAAAGGAATGAAATCCAATGCATAATTATACTAAATGAAATAAAAAAATTGTTAATAATCTTGAAAAAAATATTTTTAAAAACAAATCTAACACTAAAGATTTAATTCCTAGAGTACTGTCTAATTTACTTTATGATAAAAAAGTATCGTAAAATTTTCACTTCAATTTCACTTCAGTGAGTTCTACTTTCTTCCTTTGTATAGTCTTTGTTCTACTATTTTTTTGTTATAGATTTTTTTCTAAAGATTCAAAAAGTGAAATAAGTAAAGGATTGTGTGGTGCCCCCGCACGGAGTCGAACCGCGGACCTATTGATTACAAATCAATTGCTCTACCAGCTGAGCTACAAGGGCATTAGTTTTACTAACAATTAGTGGGTTATATATCAAATATAATTTCTAGCACACATTTTTTTTGCCTAAAAACTCAAGTAAAAACAATATTTTTTATAAAAAGTATATGGATATTATATCGAAGAAATTCTAAGGCAATTGATTGGATTATAAAGTCAATTGATTATCCAAGTGTACAACTAGAAATTTGTTTGTTAGAGTTAGAAATGACTGATTTAGATGATTTAGCAAAATCACTTACTGGTTTAATTGGAGTTAACTTTAGAGTAAACGAAACTCTTTTTACAGTTTATTGCTTAGGGGAAAAAGCAAATCACAATGATATAGATTTTCTTGCTGCAGTTTATGATCTAACTCATGGATTGTTAGAAACTGAATCAGAAAAAGCTGAAAAAGCTGAAAAAGATAAAACA
>Ga0307998_1001756_pt1 | contig 11459 bp, 5 predicted proteins | sample Davwhametageno37_FD_203147 | JGI IMG/M metagenome (GOLD analysis project Ga0307998, IMG submission 203147) | Marine microbial communities from Davis Island wharf, Antarctic Ocean - #37 | ecosystem: Environmental > Aquatic > Marine > Unclassified | place: Antarctic Ocean: Davis Island wharf...
TTCTTCATTGCTTTCTCGAATGCGCCCCGATCTTCTTTTTTGTTGGCTTTTATAATTCCGTTCCACGCTGATTCTATTTTACCTACAGAGGTAAGTGCCGCCTTTTTCATCGAAACAGATGCATCCCCTGTGGCATCCACTTGGTCTAGATCGCTTTTAACCGATTGCACTCTATCAAGTTGAGATTGGTACGACGATGGACTAACACTCTTTTCGGGGACCGATAACGTCCGTACGATAGCGGTGATTGTATCGATAGTTTCATAGTATTGCTTTACGGCTGCGGCTTTCGAAGCGAGTGCATCCCTCGCTTTAACAGCTTGATCACACTGTGACTGGCGATCTTGTAGCTCTTTGCTAAAGGAGGATTGCCACGCGCTCATACCACCGGGCTCACACGAAATTGCTCCTCGCTCAACCATTTTTTTTACAGATGCTCGCCTGTCGGCAGATGATACATCGCCAGTTGCAAAAAACGTCTCGGTCAACGCTGTCGACTGGTTTTTATACACCTCAGTGCGTTGCGATATATCGTTCCATGCGCCTACGCTCGCATACACATATAGTCCTATTGCCGCTACTCCCGCGGTAGTAGCGGCAATGAGTGCTCTTTTACTTGAAAGACGAGGGCGAATACGTTTCATACTATAATCCCAACGTTGATGAACGTAGTTCATTTTTTAGTGGCCATGGGTTAAACGTACACCCTTGTAAATCCATAGACTGCTGCTGCATGATTGGTGCTGGCTTACCAGCGGCTGGGCAGTTCTGGTGACCATGCCCGAGCCAATGGCCAACTTCGTGATTGATAACCATGTGTCTATAGTCCCTCAGAGAGCCACCCGAGTTGTTCCATGACGGCGTAGCGCCATTCCAGCGTGACTGATTGATAATCACCGACGAGCCTACCCGGCAGCTGTATTCAGCTGAACAGCCAGATGAAAATGTCGGTAGCTGGCTTGCCTCGGCGAGAATAAGTGTAAACTGTCCGCCACTTTGCACTTCCTTGAATACGATATTTAGTCGTGCCCAGCCAAGCGGGCTATTTAACGATTCATTTGATAGCCGACGAAATTCATCGAGGTTAGCCGAACTAACGCCTCTATTTGAAACTGAGTAATTAACGACGATGGTGCCTACTTGTGGTGAACGAGCAAGAGATTGCTGAGCAGCTACTGCAGCGGCTCGTTCTTTTGCAATCTGCGCTGCGAGCCACTGTGGCTGCTCGACCTTGGGCGGCTTTACTGAAGTTATTGAACGTTCTAGAGATACTGTATCTGCTTTTATGGCCTCCTCAGAGAGTGACAGACCGTAGACAGGTATTCCTACCCCCAGCAATATCAACGCTCCAATTCCACCGCCAAATAGTTTTTTTATCATCTATTCTCAATTATAACACTGTTACCCTAAAGATTTTTTGAGCAAAAAGTCCTCCAAATGGCGACGTAGCAACCTCGTATTCCCCCGCTTTTAGATCAAATTTAGGGGTAAAACAGGTCGTTCGTGATGCGATCGTTTTGAACTGTAGCGTGATTTGATCTTCATATGTAACGTCGAACGCTGACGTAGTGGTTGGCTGGTGCTTCCTTGGAGCTAACGTGAGTTGGTCGACACACACCCTCTGTATACCCGCAATAGGTACTGGTTTTTTTACGCTGAAGACGACAATATAGCTGGCCACAATACATAAAAGTATGAATACGACAGTTGTGTACATTTTATGTCTCCCGATTCGCTCTAAGAATGGCATATTCGTTTTCTCTCGGTCATTCACGTACGTGTTTTTTTGCTCTATAGGTACGTCGATGTACGACAACTTTGCCTACAATAAACGCGACAATGGCTACGGCCAGGCCTAAAGGAGCTAGAAATACAGTCGGCAGTATCATAAACTTCTCGGTGTACGTTCCTGAGTTCGACTCAATATGTAACTGGTATATCCCCGGGATATAGAGGAACGTGTTTGGGGGCTGATAGGTAAACTTTCTGATCGTTCCTGGCAGTACTGGGCCTCTCTCTTTGTTGAGCGTCGTCGAGTATACCGTCTTCCCTATCGGATCGGTGATACTAACAGTACCCTCGGGTACGGCGTGCACATTGCCCTTGTTTTGGATAATCGTCTCGATATGCTTCGGCAGCGTAACGGCCGACGTTGATACCTTTGTAGTATTGATAGTAAGCTTCGCCTCGTCGCCACCTTTTTTCGTAATAAAAAGTAATGAGCTGATCACTTGCTCGACCTTTACTTTACCTGTATTTTCTTTTGACTGGAGTGTAAAAAGAACCGCACCATAGTGGCCCCCTGGTTTCATAGCATCTGTATTGAGGATAGACACCGATACCGATTTCGCTTTGCCCGCAGGAACCACAAGATCAGCTTTGTTCAGAGATGCAAAGTTTTTTAACCCGTATTCGGGGCGAGCATTACCCCTATAGATAGCTGGGCCGCCGTTGTCGTCAAGTGCACCAAAATCGGCAATTTCCACTGAAAATGTCAGTTCTAGCTCAGTATTATTTTGGATAGAAATCGGTACGTTTTGGGCTTTCTTTCCAGGAATAACATCGATGTACTTGTACGACGGCAACAGTGTTACCCCCGCAGCGGACACAGAGACTACAGATGCGAGGCTACTTGCTATCGTTGCGAGGCTTAGTAGCGCGAGAAGACTTCTTCGCTTTAGCTCCATGTCCGGGTACCTTCAGTGGCTTCGCTGCCATTTTTTTGCTTTGCGGCGTTTTTTTCTCGACAATAAGCAGTGCTTCGTCGATAGATTCATCATCGTGATCCGATACAACGTCTTTAGTAGTTGTATTCGCTTCTTCAGGCTTCTTAGTGCGTCCGCTGATACGCCGCATTATACGCATGACCGACCGGAAGAACGATATGATTCCGGCAAGTACGATCAGCACCATTGCCAGCAGTGCGAGCAAGATTGGCCACGGTATAACCCAAAATGTAGTCTGCGACGTGACAGGGATGTCTCTCAAGCCATCGTTATATACCAGCACAATATCAGCTGTATATTTACCCATTCTTAAAGAATTTATCTGTGACCAATCCCATACAAGTTCGGTCGTCCCATCCGGTTTTTGCTTGTTGTACGGGAATCCGTCTGCCCATTCATTCGTGACAGTTTTGCTACCGTCCGCCAAAATATAACCGGCTTCTTTGTTAACTGCCAAAGTCGCAACCTGTCGACCCAACATGTCTTTTATAAATAGATTTCCAATTGGTGCTACGTGAAGGTTCCCAATATTTTTAATCTCTGTTTCAAACCCGACTGGCAGGTAGGTTACCCATGGCTTGCTTGCTTCGAAGCGGGTTATCTCTGCAGCTCGCACGGCTCCCGGTGCATCGATATCGAGCAGTGTGAATATAGCTATTTTCCCATCGATTGACTGCGTTGAGCCTGGAATAGCTTCCGGTAATTCGGCATTTGAGATAACTACCGCATAGTCGTAGGTAAAAGCGGCGTCCTCAGGTATTTTGATCGTGACTGGTATCGTTTTCCATTCGTCATACTTCGAGGTGAATGTTTTTTTCGGCTTAAATGTGACCCACTTTACGAAATCATCATTATCACTTGGTGTTTCGAGTGAAATAGTATCACCCTCTGACTTTAGTTTCATAATCTCGATTTTTAATTTTGTCGCACCCGCATTACGATTACGCACTTTGATTTCGGTATTGATAGTTTCGCCAGGTTTACCCTGCAGGACGAGCCTTGCAGGCGATATTTCGATATTTAAAGGTTTAGATGCAGGCTCGTCTTGTTCTTTCGCAAATAAATGTGGGCTCGAGGCAAGTACAATACCGCTGACAATCAGCAATGCTCCTCCAATTCCTAACCACAAACTCTTCATAATTAATCGTAGTATACCATGAGCGTAACGCACTATACTAGAGTGGAGTACTTAGTTTTTGATGATTTTTAAAATCGACCGGCAGCGATGACAGTAATCGTATCTTTGTAGTCACTTGCAGCTGGTGCAATCGCCGATATTGCTGCGTTGTTTGTCAGAGTAAGTGTCGCGTTGTCAGCCGTACCGTTTGAAGTAGCTAATGCCCTGAGTGACGTGTCGAGACCACCACCTTTTCCAGCCAAACCACCAACAAATGGTGCTGACACGGAGATTATGCCACTTCCGCCAACTTGGCTCGAAGTTATGCCGGTGTTGTAGCCGTTGCTACCACCAGCCAGTGTACTGTTTGTACCGGGTGTCGTAGAGTCAACCGTGTAACTGACAGCTACCGAGTTTAGCCCTGTGCTTGAGTCTTTCGCCCATGCTACCCATCCATTTGCCGCATTTGTACTTATCGTCGTTGTCCGAGGAGTCGGACTTGAAACAACACTGGATGTAGAGAGTTGCCCTAAATTATCTGTCGCACTACTGAGTGCAAAGCTAAACGTCTCGGCGATACTTGCAGTCACAAGTATTTGATCGTCACTTATCGTTGCAGTCGCATACCCAGCGCTGTCTATTGCCGCCGCTGAAATGTTTTTCGTTGTGACAGAGCCTTGATTTGAATTTGTTGCTGAAGCACTAGTCGTCAGAGCTGCCGTGTTTATCCAGTTAAAGCAATACACTCCATCCGAAGTGATATCGCTACTCGGGAATACGACAGTTTGAGCAGATACCGAACTAGCTGTTCCAGCCCCTGGCCACGCAGAAGCCCCTGAAGGCCATGCTAAGTTTGTCGTAGACACTGTCCAGTTGCCGGTTGATGTACTTACGGTATACCCTGTTGGGAACACTACTTCCGTAGTAGCCTCTGTACCATTTGCAGCCACGATGTTGGCACAGATTGTACCGGTAGTAGCCGTACTTGTTTTCAGCCTGTCAAAACGAACCTGTGTTTGCGTCAGTTGCCCTGCCGCAGACACTACAGCAGGTGAAAATGTCGCAACAACTAATGCACAGGCACTTATGGTGTATTTAAAACTAGTGAGTATTTTTGTTTGTTTCATTTTGGCTCTTTTTTCTTTTTGTTTTGTTGGTTTATTGAATCGTTTTTTTGTTTTGATTTGAAAGGTTTATAAGGAAAGTGTACTATACTAAATATCATTTGTCAATAGCTCGATGTCGCAATCATAGTAACCCTATCTTGATAATCGTTCGACGCAGGTGTCAAACTGGTTATTTTAGCCAAGAGACGAATTGAAGAACGGCCATTCACAATCGGACCATTGCTAAATAGCACTTCCCGAACACTTGGATCAATAATACCAACTTCGCTTCCCGACCCGTTGTATGGACTCCGCTTTGCAAGTAGCCCGCCAGCTTGAGATATGCTTTGTATCTGTGCACCGTAGCCGCTACCCATGCTGGCAAGGTCGCTCGAGTTTGAGCTCAGCGTATAATTCGCCCCGTCACTGAACAGCCCGCTATACTGGCCAGAGATAAATACTCTCGTACCATTGTAATTATTTGAGTCCACAGAAAGCCATATCCGCTGCGCAGCTGTTTCGACAGTGCCTGTCGATAACACGCCAAAATCAACGGCATACGGAGGACTCGTGTTGCCCGGATCTGTAACCCCACCGATATCAAGATCGAAACTCAATGTTGGAGTGACATACTGGCCATCCGAAGAAATCACAGCCGAGGTATTACCCGCTTTATCTAGCACGCGGACATTTATATAGTATGTTTGGTTCGTTTCGAGCGTGAGACCGCTGTCACGTATAAAAGCATTCTGTCCACTCGCGCCCGTGTCCGTCCAATTTTTAATGCCTGTCGCACCCGACGTTTTGCCAATCGAGTATTGATATTTATCTAAGCCAGAGACTGCAACGTTAAAGCCATTCCAGCTCGCAGAAAGCGTGGTTAATGAGCCGTCACCATTATCCGTAGCGTCAGTGACGGAAGGCTGCGAGACACTATTTGTATTATCAAATATCACTCCGCCTGTTGGAGCAGTTGTATCGATACCAAAATCTCTTGCAGACTCGCTGTTTGTTGGCGATTCTGGATACGACTGTCCGCTCACAGAAAAGGCACCAGCTACATCTTTAGTGAACGCTTGCCAGTGGTATTCCGAGGCATCCGCAAGTGCTGGCGAGGTACTTGCATTTAGCTCAACCGATGCCGTAGCCCCACTTGTTACAGAGCCAGAACATACAGTGTTTGCACTACCGGCAAAACTTGAAGCCACCGGCACCGCTTCAACACAAAGCGATACCGCATCATTGTCGGGATCACTTATGGTTGCACTAAAACTCATTTTTGATTCATTCGTCCAGCCTCCTGTAGCGAGTATAGACCCACTGGTCACTTTTTTCTGTATTAGAGCTGTAGGTGAAGCTGGAGCAGCGTTTGCCGCGCCTCCAGCAAACTTCATTATTACCGCATCAATATACGCAGGCAGTATACTAGCACTCCCAACGGTGTGTGTCACATTGTGCGTATGCGTTGTTGTCGCCAAACTTCCTGATACTGAAGTAGTAGACGTGGTTGCTCCGCCTGGCGTGCCGCTGCTTCGTGCGATTGTACCGCTGTGAGAATGAGTGGTTACGCCTCCAGAGCTAAAACTCGTTCCGCCTTTTAGTAAGTTATTCTGGAATGGTGCAGCATTTGATACCACGCTCCATCCACTTGGTGAACTCGCGTAGTCGAAAATGCCTAGCGTATCAGCTGGAGCGGTTGACGATGTCGTTAATTTGTAAAATGGTCGTTGCACAAATGAAGGAATATTATTTTCGGCTGCGAGAGACTGAGCCGCGAGTGTATGCGTATGTGCAGTAACGGGTACGGTAGTACAGCCAGTTACACACGTTGTCGCCCCTGCTTCCGCTCCCCCCCCTGATGTTATTAACGGTGCTGCATGCGTATGACTGACATTCCCCCCATTTGTCACTGTATTTTCTCCACGCAAATAATTTGTATCCATAGCCGCATAGTTTGACCAGTTTGCCGGCACACTCAACGTCTCGAACGGAGCAATAATACCCGCAGGCCATACGCCGCTTATTGGACCACGAATAAACTGTAGCTGACGATAGGGTGGCTTGATATCGCTACTTGATACATTGGCACTGTTCCAGGTATGCGTATGAGCGAGGGCCGAGGCATTATTTGTCAAAGCACCACCGGTAAAGCCTGCGCCCACAACATTCTGACTCAATAGACCAAGCGTATGGCTGGCAGTATCCGAACCACCCGTTCCACCATAGGAGCCTGCCGCTCGAACAAACTTTTGATAGAATGGATCACCCCCAGTACAGGATACACAGCTCCAGCCCGACGGCAATGATGCGCCGTCCCACAACAAGACTACTGCTTTAGCCATTCCTACATACCATGTTCCTGACGTTTGGTTCAGTGTGTTGACTGTTGATGGTCGATTGTTCTGTACGCTGATCGAATCACGATACCAGGCATCACCGATTGCCTTACTCTCACTACTACCAGTATTTTTATCAGATGTCAGATATTTTGTATGGTCTCGTTTATAGTTGTAGCTTGCGTATGTTTGCTGCGGAGCAATGGTCAGATTGTACTGATAATAAGAGTATGAACCAGCAACATTGCTATACTCCCGTATGCGCATCGCCCCAGTTGTATTTGGCTGAGGTATTTTACCAAAACTATCGGTGCCATGTGACTGCGAAGTAGCAGGTGCGCCCCAGCCACCACTATACTTATATATTGTCGCTGCAGAGCTCCCCGAGTTACCACACCCAGATGCCGATGGGGATGTTGTTTCACAGATAGTCACATCACTCGCGCCGGTGGTGACAGCTGTAGCTGTAGAATCACGATTCACGACATCAAGTGCCAGATACCAATCGACGTTCACCGTGCCGCTCGTAAACGTCGGGGTACGATTTATTGTGTTTAGTAGTTGCCAGTTGCCCGCCTTGTACTCTGCCGAAGCCACTTTACTATTATCGATAGTGAGCGTACTGCCGGTATCGTTTACTAGCTGGTAGCTACCAGGCCCACCCGTCGATACGCCGCTACACGTCGCCGATATTGTAGCGTCTAGTCTATCGATGTCGCTACATTGTGCCGCTCCACTACCTCCGCCCAAAATAGCAAGATTTCTACCCGAGGGGATAGTGACGCCACGACCAGCTCCAGTTTCGATACGAACGACTGCCTGACGTGGTGAACCAGATATATTTGTTCCGTCAAAATCAGTCGCCCAGCTCCAATAATCGTTACTCACCCCTTGTTGCGCATAATTACCATAGATATTCAAACGACCTTGTACATTGCCATGATTTTGAGAATACAATGATCCATTACTCGCCCCTGCATCGACCGTCGTACTGCCGACATTACTAGACTGCCATAGTCGAATGTTTGCGTTGGTCCCGATATGAACATTTCCATATACTTCAGCCGCCTGTATTTTTGAGCCAATCGTGTAATTATTTGTTGTTGTCGGATTCAGATATAATGTCGAGTTACTTGCCCAATCAGTACCGTTTGAACTGGTATTTGTGATTGCGTACGTCCCATTTACCTCGATAGTTACCCCCGAACCAACGATCAAACCGTTCGGTAACGCCGTATTGAGGGCAACCAATGTCACATTATTGTTCGCCGTGAGATTACTTGAGATCGACCATCCGCCCAGACTATTGTTGAATACTAGATTATAGAAATCTCTGTTAGTACCAGTTCCTCCGGTTGTAATCGTACGCCCGATCACACCCGAATCAAACGTTACCGTACCGCTGTTATGTGTAAACTGACCTGTTGCATTCCAATTCCCCTCAACTGTAAAACTAGCCGATGGCGGAGCGACAAATGTCGCTCCGCTCCCGATGTTCACATTGCCGTTGGCATCCAGTATCCTGTTTGCCGCATCAGTCACGGTCAGTGCTGCGCCAGCATTTGTCAGGCCAAGCTGTCCGTTCACGGCTATCTGGCCTGTTCCACCGCCGTTCCATGAGACGGTATTTGTCCCAGAGATATTCGTAAACGTTAGATCATTAAAATTCCAACTACTGCTTCCGCTCGTCGTTCCAAAAGATTGTACAGCGTTTACTGTCTGGGCAAATGTTCCGCCTGTAAGCGAAATAGTACCGGTGCCATTGACGTTGCCTTTGACTGTTTGATTCCCCGTACCAGTCAGCGTGCCGTTGATAGTCGCATTTCCATCAATATTCGCCGCCTGACTACCCAGACCAAACACTCCTGCGTTCACAAGCAAGTTATTATTTGTGGTAATAGTGGCACTTGCATCATATATTTCGCTGGCATTATTCAGCGTCAGATTGTAGTACGAAATACCGCCGAGCACATTTGTATTTCCGCTACCGTTGTTGCCAGAATAGACAAAAGTACTGGTTTGAGGGCTTAATACGCCGCCTGCAGTAATAACAAATGGCAATCCTGTCGTGCCCGCAAGCGTCCATGTACGGTTTCCGGCACCAAGTGTTGTTGAGCTGCCGATTGTTAGTACATTATTCACGGTCATCGTTCCTGTCCCTGATACTGTGGTGATCGTTGACGCAGGTGAAGACGAGAAGACAAGCGAATTAAAATTCCAGTTCGTCCCTGGGCTCGAAGGACCGAAGTTTTTGTTTGAGCCAACAAGATGCGTAAATGTCCGGCCACTCGCCGTAGGACTCAAAACTCCAGCACTCCCTCCAACATTGCCCTTTACCGTTATATCAGAAGTGTCGCCACTTGTTCCGAACGTTCCGTTGTTTAGGGTTAGATCGTCCACAATTATTAACGGATTGGTGCGTGAGCTCCATGATCCCGAGCCTGACACTGTGATCTTATTGAAATTTGACCCCCCCGAGTTAATCGTTTTACTTGCAGCAGTACCGTTGAATGTTACCGTCCCGCTATTATGATTAAATACCCCCGCATTTGACCAAGAACCGCCAACAGTAAAGGTCTGCGCAGTCGTTGATGCTCCGTACGTCGTCCCACTGCCGATACTTACATCGCCTCCGACAGACACTGATCGCCCGCTCGCATCAAGCCCAAATGATGAACCGGCGTTTGTCGTGCTCAGATTCCCGTTTGCAACGATAGTACCACTACCGCCGCCGCTCAATGTCACCGAAGGATTCCCTGCCGAGCTCGAGAATGTCAGATTGTTAAACGTCCAAGTACTTGCTCCTGCTGTGGTGCCGAAGGTTTTAGGTGTAGCGACCAGGTGCGTAAACGTTCCGTTTGAAATGCTAAATATCCCGCACGTACCTGCACCGCCGCAAGCAACAGTACCTCGAGCGGTGATATCGACAGATGATGAAACTGTTCCTGCAATCAGATCGATGTCATTCGCAACATCTACTTGATTAGTGACAAAGGTCCAGCCACCTCCGCCACCACCGAATACAAGCTTATGCAGCCCAGCGGTTCCGACGGCGATAGTTTTGCCTAAAGCGGTTGCAGAAAACTCAAGTGTTGCCGTGTTGTGCAAGAAGGTTGCTGTATTTGTAAAATTGCCTCCGACAGTCAATGTGCCGCTCGGTGCCGTCACCGAACCATTTGAAATCGTCACATTTCCCGTATTAGTCGCCGTCTGAGCATTTGCTGAAAAACTCCATGCGCCTCCAGATCCATTAAAGGTCAGATTATTGAATGCGTTTGAGCCCGTCATCGATCCAGCGAGTGTTTTCCCTGTCGATGTAGCATCGAACGTCACTGTACCGGTATTGTGCACAAAGCTTCCGTTGTTTGCATACGAACCAGCGAGTGTAAATGATTGGCCTGATCCTGGGGATTTGAACGTTGTCCCACTCCCGATTGTACTATTACCCTCTACGTCAAACGATCGTGCGACAGCATCCACTGTCAGAGACGAGCCTGTATTACTCGTGGTAAGATTGGCATTGGTTGCGATCGTGCCGGTGCCTCCACTGTTGATAGTGACCGTTGGCGTCCCACTGGCTGATCGGAATAGTAGCGTGTTGAATACCCAATTACTCGAACCTACCGTTGTCCCGAAGTTTCTGCTGGCGCTGACGTCGTGAGTAAATGTGCCTGAACTAATCGCAAAATTGCCACATGTTCCTGCACCGCCACAGTCGACGTCCGCAGTTGCGGTGATATCGACATTTGATGAAACAGTACCTCTAATAACACTAAGCCGACTCCCGATAACAGCGTTTGTTGTTACGAATGTCCAGCCTCCACCTACCCCATTAAATGTCACGGCATTCAGTGGCGAACCCCCAAGAGCGATCGTTTTGCCAGAAGTGGTCGCACTAAACAATATCGTACCGCTTCCGTGAGAAAGGCTTGCGGTATTTGTGAGATTACCGCCTATAGTCAGTGTCCCGGCCGGTGCGGTCACGGTACCATTTGTGATTGTAATATCACCAGTATTTGTAGCGGTCTGGGCGCTCGCACTGAATGCCCAACTTCCTCCTATTCCGCTAAACTGCAGATTGTTAAAACTATTCACACCAATCATAGACCCAGATAGTGTCTTACTACTTGTAGCTGCGAAAAGCACGCTACCACTATTGTGGGTAAATGTGCCG
>Ga0307998_1001757_pt1 | contig 11456 bp, 6 predicted proteins | sample Davwhametageno37_FD_203147 | JGI IMG/M metagenome (GOLD analysis project Ga0307998, IMG submission 203147) | Marine microbial communities from Davis Island wharf, Antarctic Ocean - #37 | ecosystem: Environmental > Aquatic > Marine > Unclassified | place: Antarctic Ocean: Davis Island wharf...
GTGTCATGTGTATTAATTCGAAACCCTGATCTTGCAATCGCTCTAACTCTGCCTCTATATCGCTCACATCATATGCTATGTGATGAATCCCTTCCCCCTTTTTTTCAATGAACTTTGCAATTGGGCTATCGGACTTTGTCGCCTCTAGTAATTCTATTTTACTTTCTCCTATTTGAAAAAACATTGTCGACACTCCTTCGCTTTCTACTATTTCAGTTTTATACGATGGTTTCCCTAACAATACCTCGTACATTCTAGCAGATTTTTCGATGCTTTTAACTGCAATTCCTAAATGTTCTATTTTGTTTAGCATACTTATTTAGACATAAAAAAACCACGCCTATCAGCGTGGTTTTGAATTATTTTATTGACTTTACTTAAACTGTACTGTTTCTGTCTTATTATCAAAACTAACATAGTACGTTCCTTTCTCAAGTGTTGTAATGTCAGCAGTTTGCCCGTATCCTCTTTTTACAATGGTTCCAAATAGATCATAAATTTCATACATTGTAGCGCCGCCTTTAAAGTCAATTGAACCTTTAAACTTATCTCCTCCTAAAAAGATTTCAGGTGAAGAAGACATGTATTTTGCTATCTTAGAATATCGAGGTTTGTTAGTGTAGTCAACTTGCTTTGCTCTAAACTTGTTCTCTCCGCTGTGCGGTGTAATTTTGAACTCATAATTAAAAACTCCGGGTGTTCCATACCCGCGAACTTCTCCAACTTTCACCCACTTATTCCATCTAAATTGCTCAACAATGTAATCTAACTTCCCATTCTCGTTATTAACCGTCCAATCGAAAACACCGTCTTTACTAACGGAAGCTTTAGAATTATTAAATGTACTTTTTGGCTTCAATACCTCGGCATTTAATACCTCTGGAGCACAATCATCTTTATGTTTGATGTTAACGATTACTTTATCTCCAATTTTTAATCCTTGGTTCGCAAAGTCTATTTCAAATGCAGATTGATTTACTTCGTCCGGTGAAAGTTTGCCGTTTATGGTTACTTCAAATACACAGAAACCAACTCCTGAGCCACCAAATGGATTTTTAACGAAAATATTTTTTCCCATATACTTGCCCTCTAGAACAATAACACCGGCGCTTGCAATACTGCAAAACCCTAGCAATATACTGAGTGTGAAAAGCTTAATTCGTTTCATTTATTTTGTTTTATCTCGACGATTAATCTACTAAATTAACTGCTTAATCCTGACAATCAAAGGATTTTACTTTTAATTGCTTACTAAATTAATAAAATTTTAAGGGCCCACTGTAAATATCATGCCGATTTACAATTTTGCTGCCTCTAATTTGTTTTTTAATTCTCCTATTCTCCTTTCTTTTTCAGGTTGCCTCCTCATTTGAGAGCTCTTAGTGAAATACTTATGACCTCCTAAAAACCCAATGTTCATTTCAACCCATTGCAGCGGATTATCTTCTAATTTTCCAAACTCAACCAGTTCCTGTCTGAGTGTTTCTGCAATCGAATAAAAATCATTTCTACCCAAATAATCCAAATCAGAATCGCACATTATTTGCTCTAAATGATTTTGAGGATTTTGTGGCATTTTAGTTGCTTCAATCAGTCGAATCACTTGGTCAATTTGCTCTTCTGTATACCCAAAGTTTGGCAACATTTCTTTTGCTAAATTAGCTCCAATAGGCTCATTACTTTCGTAGGAATCGATAAACCCAGCATCATGATAAAGCGCTGCAGTTTTAAGCAAATACAGTTCTTCTCCTTTTACCCCTTCCCAAATTGCCAATCGCTCTGCTGCTTCACAAACATCCTTGGTGTGATGAATACCATGATAATGGAGCCCTTTAGGTAAGTCGCCAGACAACCTTTTAATAATATATTTTTCAGCATTTTTGTAATTGATGTTACTGTATAACTTCAAGTTTACGTAGTGCCAAAAGGCCTCATTTGGAGTTATTTCATCTTCTTTTTCAGATAGTTCTGGCTTAATTCCATGCACAAAATACATATCTATTTCACCTTTATCTTTCGCTTTAATCTTTCCTCTATATTCAGTAGTAAAGAACTCCGAAACAGCCTCATATGTTGTTTCCGATATATTAACCTTTCCTATTTCACCACTAGACTCTATGCGCGAAGCAACGTTTACAGTATCTCCCCAAATATCGTAAGCAAACCTTTTAATACCGACAACTCCTGCTACAAGAGCACCTGAATGCAATCCAATTCTTAAATCCCAAGCTTTTTCCCCTAGCGCTTCTTTTTGGAGCTTAATTTCTTTCATCGCTCGCTGAATATCCAAAGCTGCAAGTGTTGTATCTATAGCATTACTTTTATTTCGAATTGGAACTCCACCTGCTGCCATGTAGGCATCACCGATAGTCTTTATTTTTTCAACATTGTACTTCTCTACAATTTCATCGAATTTTATGAAATAACTGTCTAGCTGTGCTACAAGGTCCTCGGGTTGGTAATCCTCTGCCAACTTTGTAAATCCCTTAAAATCGGTAAACATTACCGTGGAGGATCTATATTTACGTGCCTTAGCCTTTCCTTTGTTTTTCAACTCGTCAGCCATTTCTCGAGGAAGAATATTTAATAAAAGCTTTTCTGTTTTCGCTTTTTCTTGCTCCAACATCCGCTTTTGCTTTTCTACCTGCTCTTTTTGCTTTATAATTTGAATCGTTCGCAATTTTACTTGAAACTCAAGTAGATCTTTTTGTTTCTGAATACGAGTAATTCTGCTCCTGTATAATACATACAGCGCAGTTACTGCTGAAGCGAGCACGATAAAGTCTGCCCAAATAGAAGAAAAAATAAATCCTATAAATACAGTAACTATCATTAGATTTTTATAAGTTTCACAACCGTCCGTCTATTTAGTGCGTGATCTGCATTATCACAACGTTGTTTTTCGCAATCAACCACCGGACTTAATTCACCGTAGTAGTCTTTTATTAATTCATCTGACTTTAACCCTTGTAAGATTAGGAATGCAATTACACTATTGGTTCTTTGTTGTGATAGTTTTTTATTGTATTCTACTGTACCGCGCTTATCTGTATACGAGTGAACTTCTACCTTGAAAGGTTGGCCAATAATTAATTCAGCAAAACTTTTTAATTTAATTTTTGAAGCGGCGTTTAATTTCACAGAATCAAATCTGTAATAAACTGTAAACTCATCAAGTTCAATTTTTTTCTGATCAAAATAAATGACTTGCTGGTGATCAAGCTCCTCTTCTAACGAAATAACGTGCTCATCAGCTCCAAGCTTTCTAAACTTAAACCTCCCGTTCACATTTTTAACCGTCTTATCTAAAATATTTTCATTTTCATCTAAGGTAAGCAATTGAAAATCTCGCTCATGATTCTCAATTTTAAAGTAATAATTTTCATCAGCACTCAATTTTTTAAACTCGAATTTCCCTTGCCTATCTGTAAACGCAGTGCCAACTATATCTCCAGACTCATTATAAATGTACACCTCCATTCCTTCTTGAAAGTCCCCAGGTAATTTTTGATATACCTGTCCATACATTTCATGATTAAATTCATCTTCTGCTAACTCTGCATCTACTAGTTCTAGGGGTTCAAATGAGGCAACCTGATAGGTTAGCCTTTTATATGTGAAGTTTCCTTGATCGTTGATAATGGCTTGTTCAATAATCATATTATCAGCATCTAACAATGCCAAATTCATGCCTTTTGATTCGCTCAACTTAAAACTATACTCTTGATCAGCCTTTAACTTTTCAAAATTGAAGTACCCTTGATTATCGGTAAACATAGAGTCAACAATACCCCCCCCCCCATCTAGCAAATAAACTTTAATGCTATCACTAAAATCACCGTTTAGTTTTTTAAAGATCTGCCCTTTTAAACCAACAAACAGCGGCACGGAAGATTCTTCGAGCTCTCTAAATGAATTGTAATCATCAATTGGTAGGGCTTTAAATGCGTATGTAGCATCTAGCATTCTCTTGATTAGAATTAGTATGTCGCCATGTTCATCAACCACATATAATTTAGTATTTAAGCTCGTTTCATCTTTAATGTCCATTGCCTTAAAGTAGTATTCCTCGTCAATGGTTAATCCGTAATACTGAAACTCTCCTAACTCATTCGTAAAAACTTTCGCAATAAGAGAATCATTCTTGTCATAAACACATAATCTATTTAATTTAAGTGGCTTACCGTAGGCTTCCATTCGGCCGATAACTCCAATAAACCCAGCATTTATATTTGCCAACTCTTCCTCTATTATAACAAACCTGCCGTTATCCGATTGATCTAACGTATAAAATCTATTTGATTCATTGATTAATGCAAGGCTCAACTCTAGATCTTCTTCTGCCATTTGCACAAAATAGCTTCTCCCATCATCTAACCCGAGCTTCTGAAATTGAAACTTCCCAGACAGATCCGTAAACATTGAGTCAATTACGGTTCCCTGCTCATCTACTAGATACACCAATTCAGCCGCTGTAAAGTCTCCTGGTAATTTTTTATATACTTGCCCTTTGTAACTCAAGCCGCTGATCAATTTTGTATCTTCTAACTCGATTAGCGTACTTAATCTTATTTCCTCTGGCTGGAGTGCCTTAAACATGAAACTCCCATTTTTCAAACGATTCAATAATTTTATTTTAGCTCCTCTTTCGTCGGTCAAATAAAGTCTCCCATCTTCAATTAAACTTTCATCTTTAGTTGCTATCTTCAGTATAACATTTTCGCTATAAGGCAAGTTATCGAATCTAAATCGCCCTCTGGAATCCGTATATTCAAATGCAATGATTGAGTCATTCGCTCCTAACATTACTACTTTAGTTCCTGCCACCGGTAACGTTTTATACTCTAAGATACCGCTTAAACCTACGGTCAGCAGCTCTTTGGAATAAATAAATTTATAAATGTCATCTTTCCCTTTTCCTCCATCTCGATTTGAGGCATAATATCCGGTAGTATCAGAAATAAAGTAAATTCCAAAATCATCTCGATTAGAATTTATTGGTCGTTTTAGATTGTTTGGCGCTTGCCATTTCCCTTTATTTTCTGAAACGAATAAATCATAGCCTCCATAGCCGGGTAAGCCATTGGAAGAATAGTACAATTTATTTTTTCTGTAATATGGAAACGATTCGTTTTTTGAAGTATTCAATGTTGGACCCAGATTCTCCACTTCTCCCCAAACTCCCTCCTTACGCTCTACTCGGTAAAGATCTGTTCCTCCTTGTCCTCCTGTTTTGTCAGATATGAAGAATAACTCATTTTCATTTTTACCGTAGGTAGGGTGACCTGTGTGGTACGAATCACTATTAAATGGTAGCTCTTTAAAATTTCTCCACTTACCCTCTTTATATTCTCCTTCAAAAAGCTTCATCCTATTTATAAAGTCTTTTCCTCGTAACTCATTATTAATTCGCATAATAACGCACTTTGACTGATCTTCACTAACTGTCATGGGTCCATCGTGGTAATTACTATTTAATTTTCCTTTAACCTCCAAAAACACTACCTCACTCTTTACCAAATCCATCGTATCTATTGTGTAAATAGATGTATACGCAGATTCATTCCAAGAAAAGGATTCAGGTGAGTTATAATTTTTTTCCCTGTTTGAAGTGATATAGTATTTGTCTTGAAAAGCAATAAGCCCATATTCAGATTCTGCAGAATTTAACCCTTCTCCAGCTTCTACAATAAAATTTTTAGGCTGATTCTCCCAAGTTTTTACCTCATCCATCGACTGAAGCAATAAATTAGCCAACACTCTATTCTGTGATTTTGTCGCAAACTTTTCAAATTGCTCTTTTGCAGCGGCTAACTTTCCATTTGCTCGCAGGGTTTGGCCAAAACTTAAGTGATCTTCCGCTGTAGCATAAATAGAGTTAACTACTAGTGTGTAAAACGTTTCAGCTTGATCGTATCTATTGATTTTCCGGTAGGAGTTCGCAATGTACTTCACGGGTACATATGCATTCGCGTCTTCTTCATAAAGTTTTCTAAATAGGTCTATAGCTCCGATGTACTCTTTCGCTTCATACTTTTTCTTGGCACGTTCTATTCTTTTATCATTTTGCTGAGCAAACACACCTAGGCTTAAAAGGCATGCTATTAGAAGTATATAACTATATTTTAACAATTTTCAAGTGCTTTTAAATCTTATTCTAATCTATTAAAAATAACGGGGAGAAATGATGCCTGATTTAAAAAGTTTTAAATCGTAACCAATAAATATTTCATGTGACCCCCCGTTCTGACGGTTAAGTGATGTGAAAGCAAAATCAAGGGAATATCCTATTCTTAATAATTTTGTTACATTATATTCCACTACTGCTACAGCCCCATAACCTCTCCTAAGTGAAGCTCCTAACCACAACTTTTCCCGTAATAAGAAACTCGCATTTAAATCTATAAACGCAGGTTGATTGCTGGTGCTTTTGATTAGAATAGATGGTTTAAATGTTAAATAACGGTTAATTATGAATGCTCTACCCGCTATAAAGATAGCCTGAGCTTGTTGACGAGATGCAAATTCTATATTTACATTGTCCGCCTGAAACCCTATGTCACCTTCATTTAAATGAGTTAACTCTAGCCCTATATAGTTCCTTTTATCAGAATAGTAAATCCCAAAATCAAACGAAGGAGTAAAAAAGGTTTCTTTTCCCCTTTCAACACTGCCAAAGTTGGAACCGTCTTTATAGTCAATTTCATCCCAGTCAAAGGCATAATTATATAAACTAGCTCTAATTCCAAGGCCTAACTTTCCGCTTCTACCGACTCTAATCTTGTATGCATAAAGTCCAGAAACTACCGTTGTATTTCTCGGACCAATTCTATCCATCATTACCTGCAAGCCCAATCCCATTTTCTTGCTTTTTGAGGGTGAATGAATGGCAAATGATTCACTAGAAGGAGCTCCATCAAACCCTACCCATTGAGAGCGATGAATAGCGATTGCACTTAACGTGCCTCGAGAGCCAGCATATGCAGGGTTAACACCTAAAGGATTAAAAAAGTACTGATTAAACTGCGGATCTTGCTGAGCAACCACTTGCAGAGACAAGAGGAACAGTAAACCAGCTATGTAATCTTTTACTTTCATTATGTTACCTTGTTAACTCTACCCATCCTTTTTCTACATTACTGCCCGATTTGAAGATATAAAAATAAGTATCTGATGGCAAATCATTCCCGCTTAAATTTTCTCCCCCCCAAACTACTGTTGAATTGTCATAATTTGAACCTTCCCAAACCCTATTTCCTAATCTATTATAAAATGTTATGTCATTATTTGGAAAAAGTTCGATATTATCAATAATCCACGTTTCATTCGTTGCGTCTCCATTCGGTGTAATACCAGAATAAAATTTCAATAAACAGGGTATATTATTGGTTGCTAGAACAGTAAATGTAAACACCTCGCTACACCCGTTGAACGAAACTACTTGAACATCATACTCCCCCACGCCCATGCTACTTGCCCGATTCCCTCCATTTCCATTACTCCACGTAACAGTGTAAGGGGCTTCGCAGCCAACGATGTTTGAAACCTCAGCAAAACCATCATTCCTTTCGTTGCACAGCGGACTTGTTATGTTGAGGTCAAACGTTATGTCTCCTTCTTCGAAAGTTTGCTCAAACCCTTGTGTTAATCGAAGTACTTTCCCTTCTGGGTTAAATGTTTGAATAAATGTCTCACCGGTGGTTGAGGTAATAATAAAAGAAACTGTGGTGTCTATATCGCTTGAACTACTGATTACGTTTTGATCAATATTTATTTGTGCAAAGCCTAAACTAGAAATGAGCCAAATCAATAAAGTTGTATTAAGTTTTTTCATAATTAATCTATTGAGTAAGTAAAAAAGGTTAATCCACCGGCAGTTGACAATCCACCTCCATTGCCCACCACAATTCCAGTACTGCCCGCGGCGGTTAATCGGAGTGTTACTTTCAAAATTAGAGTGCCATTTTTTATATTTAACCCTATCGCTGTTGCACTATCCTGTCCATGAACAGTTAAGGTTGCTCCCCTATTTATTGTCACTGAGCTAAGCAATAGTAAAAGGTCGTTACATTCTCCAATTGCATCAACAAATGTATTGGCACCAATAAACGTGTTAACATCAATAGAAGATTGAGGAATAAAAGAGCTACGGTGAGCTTCATTTGATCCATTTCCCATTCCCGATAAAACACCATTCTGCTGAGTCGCTAAGCCTGTGAGTATTATAGTCAAGAAAAAACAATGTAAATTTTTCATTTTACGGATTAATTTTACGCTACTCGTCCAAAATATAGCTCTTAAATCCATGCCTGATTCCGAAATTTTAAAAGCATATCTCTATTTATTGAATTTCATAATTCTAGTAAACAACAATTATTTATAGGTTACACATCGATAGGTCACGTCAACAGCGTTTGTTGGCGAGTCATTTGCAGTGTTAATTAAACCACCTTTCCCTACTTTTCTTGCTGTGTTAGCAGTTCCTCCATCCACCCATTCCCAATCATTAGTTGTATCTGTTAAGGTTGCACCTCCTATACTCAATCCAGAAAACCACTCCGCCCAAGTAGGCAGCTTGTACCCTAAAAATGTACAGGTTATAGCAGCGTTAAACCATGTGGCTGCCCCTCTTTCTGCAGTTTCAATACACATACTTGTGCCTGCGGCTACCATTCCTACGGGACAAGCATCAATTGGCACCGCGCTCCAATTAACATTTCCTAAACCATCGGTTACCATTACTTGGTCAGCAGTTCCATCTTTTCCCGGGAAAGTGTAACCGCTGCCATTTTTAAGGCTATCGATTGTTAATACTCCATTAATTACCAATGAGTCTTCAGCTAAATCTCCATAAATAATTGGTGTTGATCCGCCACCTGCGTTGTCTAAATATAGCCTGCTTGAATAACTTCCCACACTTCCTGTATTTGGTCCAATAAATACGTTATCTCCGCCAATGGTTAAACCAGAACCTGCCGAATGACCAAAAGCGGTATTGGTTACTCCTGAGGTTAAATTAAGTAAAGAGCTACTTCCGAGAGCTGTGTTATTTGAACCACTACTTACATTACTTAATGAAAAATGACCAACGGCAGTTCCTCCGCCACCATTGTCATTCAACTTTAATGCTTGTGCCCCTATTGCTGTGTTGCCTCCTGCAGAACTTCCGCTATTCATTAAAGCTTGTGGACCAATGGCTACCTCTGCAGTTGATGTTCCATTTGTTTTTAAAGCATCGTAACCAATTGCTACGTTTGCTTCGCCATCAGGTATTACACTTGAGAAAAATTGTGCGTTACCGGCATTAGTTCCGATAAACACGGTTTTCTCGGTAAACTCTAATCTATTTTCTAATACACTAAACCTTTTACTTCCATTAATGCCAAATCCAATTTCTCCCACTGCGTCTACTCTAACAAATCTACTTCTGTCAGTGCTTTGAATTACCGAAAGTGTGTCAGTAGTAAATACAGCTGAAACAGCTGACCATGCAGACTTCCCATTTACATCTACAGAAGTTAAAATTTTACCAACTCCTGCCCCATCTGTTAATCGGATAGCTCGTGCCATAATTCCGCCGTTGACAGTTAAAGAAGAGTCAGGGTTTAAATCTCCAACTCCTACGTTTCCTGAAGATCTTAAGGTAAGAACGGTGCTGTCTGCACCGTCATCTTTTGCAACATTAAATTCTGTACGAGTTGGAACAATTCCTAAACTTACGGCACCGTCAACATTAATTTTCATTAATTCATTGCGAACCTTAGAGAATCCCTCATATGCTCTACTTTTTATAACAAACAACCTATCTCCGTCAACCACATTTGTCGGTGAGGCTGCAGTTCCTCTTGCATTGTGCAAGTCAAATATTGTACCCGCATTGGGACCTGAACCGTGAGACAACATTTCCATTAGTAAACTTTCTGAAGATTTTGTAAATATAAAAGCAGTTCCAGTATTTGTTGAAAATGAAACTTCACCTCCTTCATTTACAGATAATCCTTCGTTATCTCCATCGTTAGAAAGGAAATTGCCATTCAATTGAATATTGTCGTATGCTTTATAATTCCAAGCAGTATCTACTGTTAGACTAGATACGGTTGCAAAACTTAAATTCCCTGAACCATCTGTTTTAAGGACTTCATTTGCTACTCCATCAGCATTTGGATAAGTTAACGTATCAATTCCGTCAGAAAGGTTTAGTTGACCGTTGAGGAATGTAGTTCCGTTTTTAAGCATTACAAGTGCATTGCTTTTAGCACCCGAAGCCGTTCCGTCGCCTACAACAAACAGTCTATCTGTAGAAACATAATTTAAGGCATCAAAGCCAGAAGCTAAAGGCGCGCTATATGTACCCAAAACCATTTCTCCATACGATTGAGCTGTATTGTTTATACCACCTAAAACCGCACTATTACTGCCGCTTGCAGTGTTATCGTATCCCCCAGCAATGGTTGATTCGATACCACTCGCAGTATTGGCTAACCCACCTCCAATAGTTGAGCCCATGCCACTGGCAATGTTGTCTGAACCACCACTAACTGTTGAAAAGTCAGCACTAGCAGTATCTCTTTGACCACCTCCTGTAGTTGAACCAAAGCCACTTGCTGTATTCTCTGAACCTCCTCCTATAGTTGAACCAATACCACTTGCTGTATTCTCTGAACCTCCTCCTATAGTTGAACCAATACCACTTCCAGTATTCTCTGAACCTCCTCCTATAGCTGAGCCCAGGCCACTTGCAGTATTCTCTGAACCTCCTCCTATAGTTGAACCCATGCCACTTCCTGTATTGGCTGAGCCACCTCCAACAGTTGCGGCAATAGTATCGGCAATATTGTTTGAACCACCACCGACAGTTGATTCGACACCACTTGCTGTATTGGCATTTCCAAAAGCAACAGAATTAACTCCAATATTAACATTATCCCATTCTAAAAATGTAACACTTCCTGCTCTAAATGCTCCTTTGCTCTTGTCAAAAAACATTCTGCTATCGTGCAAAGCGTTACCGCTGTCGTCCAATTGTGGAGAGCCAATTACAAAGTCATGCACATCATAACCACCAGTGTCTCTAACTAGCGAGTCTCCTATTGTTTCAAAAACTCCCTCTGTGTTAATTGTGTTTAATGGTACCTGCAAGGTTCCTGAAGCATCTGTAATTTCTAGATTCGCTCCATTTACTTGAAAGATAGTGTTGGTTTCATTGCTTGAACTGGTATCTTTGTCTAAATCGATGTGTGTTTTAAACCTAGATGAATCCCCTACTATTCGGCTGTCAAAGTTTCCTACTATGGTTCTCAATAGTGCAGAGTCACTTGTGATTCTTATGCTCAAATTACCGTCGGATGTCAATCGAGTGACTGATTCTATTGTGACTGCAGTTGCATTGGCAACTACTCTTGCCCCTGTTGCTACGGTATCTAAATCGTATTGAACTTCAAAATTGTCTAAGCGCA
>Ga0307998_1001761_pt1 | contig 11446 bp, 7 predicted proteins | sample Davwhametageno37_FD_203147 | JGI IMG/M metagenome (GOLD analysis project Ga0307998, IMG submission 203147) | Marine microbial communities from Davis Island wharf, Antarctic Ocean - #37 | ecosystem: Environmental > Aquatic > Marine > Unclassified | place: Antarctic Ocean: Davis Island wharf...
CCTAGCGTTACGGGGTCAGAATTATTAATATTATCAGTTACGTTAGCATTATCATTTATTTCTAGAAGTGCAGTAGAGTAAAGTTCATTGTTCACTGTGGCCCCCATATCAATTTCAAGCGTGACAAAGGTATTAGTTACATTGCCTGTTGTATCAGTAACATTGGTTCGAATAACATCCACATACCCAATCGCGTCACCGTCATTAAATACAGTTCCCGCATCGGCCCCGGATCCATAAATACCACACTGACCACCGCAGGTAGCACTTCCTTTGAAATTAAGGCTATATGTGGAATCAATAGTCACAAAACCGTTACTACTGTCGTCTACGGTATTTTTATCAATGGAGTAGGAAAAAGCACCTAAAGTAAAATCTGCTTTTAGGTTGGCACTAAATTTTTGGTCATCTAAATCAACCTCAACTACTGCTGCCGCCGTTCCTGAGCCAGTCCCTAGTCCTTGACTGCTACTGGTTGTAAGATTCATATTGTTAAAATTAAGTGTGATTGTTCCTTGTTTGCTGGTTGCAGATTGGACGCCGGAAGTGGAAAGGGCGGTAGGCCTTGAATAGCCTGCTGCCATGTATGCAAAAACACGTCCATCCACCGTGACATTATCATAAAGTGCTGACACTAGCTTTCCATCTTGTTCAAAAATCAAGGTTGATAGTTCAGAATTTTTACTGGCAAGAGCTATAATTTTCCCAACATTCAATGAAGATGTATCGCCTGTTTTTTCTGCAACTTTATTAGCAGCATCAAGCAGGGCACTTGAAACTTCTTTAGCCTTATCCCCAAACATTGCTTTCATTTCGTTATCTTTATCGTCTAATAAAGATTTAGATACCGCGGCTACTAACTGCTGCTCTTCCCTGGACGGAAGTGGCGCAGTCCCCTCGGATAGTTCAACTTTTTCAAAAACGTTAGTTAAAAATTCCTCTGGGAATGCTGTGGGTAATGAAATATTTCCCGCCAAATCCACTGTTACACCAAATCCTGATTGTGATACCGTTTGAAGCGCTCCAAATTGACCCGCATCATTTGACGCAATCTGTATTGCACCATCAAGCAGTATAATTTTTTCTTCACCTGTAGGATTGATGTCACCCACCACACTAGTTCCTCGAATAGCTATTTGCGTTTTTGGCGTCTTAATTTTCATAGCATCTTTATCTTCTGTGGCTATTCTTCCGGAAATAAATTTGAAAGCACCTTTTTTAATTGAAGCGGTAATAATATTGTTCGTAGCATTCTTGTCGTCATAAATGAAATCATCAACTTTAAGCTCACTCCCTTGACTTAAGTTAATCGTCATTTGATCCCTGAATAGTAATTGCGTTTTTCCACCGTCTGGTGTGATAATAGTTTCTTGAGGGAAAAAATAATCACCAGTTTTAGCGGCCCGTTTAAGCCCATCAACATTGATTATAATAAGATTTTTTGTGGAAAGAGAAATAACACCAGCAACATCTTCTAATGCGCTAATGCTGAAAGAAAAAAATACAATTAAAAGAAATGCTATTATTCTATACATATAAGCGCAATCTTATATTATTCAACATAAAGATACAAAAAAATTAATTTAAATTTATATATTACAATGCCAAAAATAAAGCAATTTTTCTACCGATACTTTCTTGGCGCACCTGCATGGATTATTCCCCCTCTAATTTTGTGGTTTATAGCCTCCACAAACACTCTTGGATTCTCCGATAAAAGTCGTGACATCACGTTAGACTTTTTAACCAAAAAATTTCCTTACGAAAGCGTTTTCGATAGCTATGCCAACCAAATGCTATTTATTGATATTGATGATGAAAGTCTTAGTGCGGTGGGCCAATGGCCTTGGCCTCGCCAGATTATATCTGAAATTTTTCTTAAAATTAGCAAGCAGAAACCACTGGTAATTGGTCTTGATATTATTTTTTCGGAAAAAGATCGGTATGCCTCAGTAAATTTGGCTAAGTTTTTTGATATTAATCCAAGTGACTTAGAGGATTTAGGGATAAAGGATGGAGACAAATATCTTGCGAGTATTCTTAGTCAAAACCCCTATGTTCTAGCTACCTCAGCCCTTGATGAAGGGCAGTTCTTATCTATTGAGCAAGCAAATGTTTCAGGTAAATTTATTACAGTTGGATCAGCTAATAAAGGTATTTATTCGGCTGACAAACTTCTTACCCCCATCAAGGAATTTGAAGCTAGTCAGGGCTTTGGGTTTGTAAACACAATAAAACAAGATGGAGTAATCAGGAGGACGCCTCTTATTTTTGATATTCGTTCTGAAATTTATCCTGCCTTAAATTTAGACATGATCCGCGTTGCACAGAATGCTAATAATCATATTTTAAAAATCAATGAACTTGGAGATAAGCTGTTAATTAAGTCTGGAGATATGATTGCGCAAACCGATCTTGATGGAACCTTTATTTTTCATCATGGTGATATGAATCGGTTTCCCCGAATTTCTATGCTGGATGTTATGAATGGAAATGTCGATCTAACAGATAAAATTGTCATCATAGGTTCTTCAGCTTCAGGTTTAGGTGATTTCCATGCAACTAATATCGCCAGCGAGGTCCCTGGCCCATTATTTCATCTTCAGGTCATCGATCAAGTACTGGGAAAAAGATTCATCAACCACCATCCAGTCTACGATCAGGTTACTTATTTTTTAGCGTTGTTGTTTAGTGTAGTGATATGTTTGATGGTTATGCGTCTTTCGATTTATGCGGTTTTATTTCTAATACCTGTTTCTATTTTTCCGGTATATTTTTTAGCTAAATACAGCTTCTTAGGTTTTGGAGTAATCGTTAATATGCCGATTGCTGTAATGATATTCTTCTCCTCTGGTATAGCAGCCTTTATTATTAAAGCTTTCATTCAAAATATCGAGAAAAAGAAAATACAAAATTCTTTTTTACAATACGTTCCAGAAAATATTGTAAAAAATATCAATAAAGCTTCAGATGTTCCTTCCTTAGGGGGGCAAGAAATCTATGGGACTGTTTTTTTTCTGGACATTCGTGGCTTTACAGCCATTACTGAAACTCTAAAGGATGACCCCCATTTATTTGTTAAAGTAATTAGCCACATAATGAATAAAGTTACTGACATACTTATTCAACATGAAGCAACCATTGATAAATATATTGGAGATGCTGTAATGGTTTTTTGGAATGCCCCCGTAACTGTAGTTGATCATCAATTAAAAGCCTACAAAGCAGCCAAAGCAATAAAATTAGCGATACCAGAAATTAACCGGGGCGTTCATGCCCTTCTGCCACAAAAGATACGAAAAAAAATTGCTATTAACTTTGGCATTGGAATCAGTACAGGAAGATTTATTGTTGGCAATATGGGCTCAGAATTCAGATTCAATTATTCTGCAATGGGGGACATGGTCAATATCGCTGCCAGACTTGAGCAGATGACTAAAGACCATAAAAAAAATATTTTAGTAGGCGCTAACGATATAAATGACAAGAAAATTCTTCGCTATAAGCAAGCAGATATAGATCTAAAGTTTATTGATACGATTGCTGTTCGAGGAAAAAAAGAAAAAATACCGGTGTATGAGGTTATTTAAGAAATTATATCAGCCTGGGTTTTCCGTGATGGAAATTCTAGTGGCCATTAGCATATTAGGGATAACTGCGACAGCTGCCTACCAAACCTTTTTTTTGATTGAAAGGACGCAGTATCAAGCACTGAAAGCCACGCAGAATATTGATAAGCCAATAGCAGCTTTCAATCAATTCTTTGCTCAATACAATCAAAGTGTAGAAAATTCAAATGCTATTGAGGTTTTAGATATAACTCCTAATATTGATCCATTTATCAATAGCAATCGGTTTAGGCTAGATCGAATAAGGGTTTTGTTTGACCCAATTGAGACTTCCTTGGGGGTGAATTCTAGTCTGGAAGAATTAATTTTACCGTTTACCAATTTATCTGTAGCAGATAGCGAGGCAATATATTATCGTGTACTAGCCATCCCAACTGAGACTTGTAAATTTACGGGAGGCACCAACTATGAATATACATTCGATTGTTATGATGACAATGATTACACACTCCTAAAAGAAGATTTTAATAGCCTTATGAATGTGGATAACGTTCTTTTTTTTGATATTGGAATGCTTGACGGCTCGATATGTAGGGTTACAGGGTATAACAGCACATCAGAGATTCTAACTTTAGATTCAGCTTCAAATTGTCCAGCAAGTTCAGCGGATACTGATCCAACTGAATCACCAACCGTCTATTTTTCACCTCCCCGTCTCGTGTTTTATTCTTCGGATTTTTCATTACGTTTTGTTCAGTCTGTGATGGACAGTTTTGCTAATCCCGTCAATAGATTTGATGACGACATTGCTACTAGAGAGCCTTCAAGTTTTTAGTTAATACCGTTTTACGTTAGTAATAATTCCTCTACCGTCGTCAGATAAACCATAACGTAATTGCGATGAAGATGTTGCAATGGCTTGATTTTTATCTTGTTTAGACCACGAACAACTCATCACTCTGAATGTAAATGGAAAGTTTGCATTATTGATATTGTTTGGATTATTATTATCCATCACGGTGAAAAACCTTAAGAAATGTGTTCCATGATCATACCGTGGAGACATGCGAGTGCTTGACTTTAAGAAAGGATCATCAAGGATAGCTGAATTACCGCCCACAGATGAAACGGTAATTGGCGCTCCATTGATATCATTTTGAATATTTTGTTGAATTTCAGGTTTGGTTAAGGCCCTAGACCATACGCGCGCATTATGAAAATAACCTTGAGTAAATGAGTCTTGTTCCCAATTACTTCTCCCTAAAAAGTTGGACGTGTATGGTACACCCATGTTTGGCCTTGTATTAATTGAGGTATCAGATCCCCAGTTTACCCACCCCTGAGAGTCTCGGGCAGTCGGCACTATTTTATTTCCCTCAGCATCGCTAGGATTTGATAGCTCTCGGTATATAGTAGTCCCAGAATTACATCGTGAATGAAGGGCGGTTAATGCAACGCTGGAGGTATTCGGGCCATCTGCCGCCAACCAATTATCGTTGATTCCGATATTCATTGAGTCATTATTACAAGTAATACCCATACGTACCATATCCTTTTTTACTGTAACAAAAGCATGAACCCAAATACGAGCAGGAAAAAGAATGCCGTCGTCACCTATAATTTGTGCTTTATTGTCATCATCATTAGGGCCGTCAAAATTAGCTTGTCCTGTCTGTTGATAGTACATGGTAATCAATCTCTCAGAGTTCCCTTGCCAAGCTAGAATGATATTGGAATTACTTCGGTTTGCAGTGGGTGATGGATTACCTAAATCAAATATTCTTGGCCAGTTTGCATTGCTTAGATAATTATCCGCCTCTAGAAAAATCCATGACTCTAAGGTGAAGCCTTCGTTGCCTGGATCAAGCTCAATATCTTTAAATACCCCCAAATTGATTGATTGAAGTAATGCTTGGCTCTTTGCAATATTTCCACCACCAGGGGCGTCACTGCCAGGTGTATAAAAAGTGGTTGCTAGATTTCTTATAAGATCTGCTGGCCATGAGTTCTGACCACTATAACTTCCAGATATTCCGCATCGGTTAGCATCAGACTCTTCTTCAGTGAAGCTAGCCGGAGGATTAATGATGGCTGGAAGTTCTGACCAATCACCAAAAGGTTCAGTAGCCATTGATGCCGTAGTGGGCGTCATCGCATTTGTAACATCGCAGTCACCAACACCACCAATACGCGGAATAAAATTACAAAGCGTAGCGCTAGTACTGTTAGTTGATTCTGATGCTAAATTTCTTAATAATGAGGTAATATGCTCCAACCCCGTTCTAGCTAAACTCTTTGCCTTTAATCCATTGCTCTCTTTGTATTGGCTGTTTGTTAAGAAGTCAGTGCGTGAAATTACACTGGCTGTAATGATGACCATAATGGAAACTACCATCATCGCTGCTGGAAGCATATATCCTGACTTATACTGTTTTTTAGAAATTTTCATTTGTACAAGACTGTGATAATCGATGTAAATTCAAAATGAAACTTCCTTGGTTGGTCCCAAGATTTTGGTCATGCTGCAGAATGTTTGTATTATTAGACATAAGAATCGTGATTAAGCGTTTTGAATCAATCTCCGAATTTGGATTAATAGTGATGGGGGGTGTGCATCCATCGCCAGTATTACATTGAGGTACATACTCAACTTCGTTTAAAATATTTTTCCATTGATTTCCTGTACGTGTCGCGCCTGCATCCAGATGAAGAAACCCTGAAACATTATCATCAGCACCTATATTATGTGTTGTGACAGGGCATTTATTCCCTGTTGAATCATCATCACAAAACAAACAATTGACGCTCACACCATCAATTACCGTTGAATTATCTCCTGAACAATCGACATTGGTGAGTGAAAGTCTATCCTGGGCATCATTATAATTACTAGCAAAAATAACAAAACCATATCTGTAGTCGGTGGGCAGATTAGAAAACCAGCTTCGATTTGGGCTGGCTATTCGGCAACCGATTTCTTGAACTTTATTGTATTTAATAACGGTTTGAGAAGCATTAACGTTCAGATCTAGGTTGGCATTGTTTGATCCTAGGCCAATTAAATTACCCCTTGGTTTAAAGTTAAATTGAACTGTTGCATTGTCAGTCACGAACCATGGTCTTGTGGTATCTGCTTTAACGTAAATAAGGTCAGAAAATCGTACCATATTAGCGGGGTTATTTTCATCGCAACTTATATTCTCTCCATGGTATATGCCGTGAACTCCGTTGGCATCATTGTAGGCAAGCCATAATGATTGTGGAAAAAATGACTCATTAACCACCTCATTAAAATCAATACATCTGCCATTAGAGTTATCAAAAGTTACGCCACCGCTTGTAAAACTTACTGCGTTTCCAGGTACGTAAACCGTCGGGCTAGCCTCTGATTTAGCCAATAATTTTAACACTCTCTGGAGGGAAATATTTTTTTCCAACACAATATTTTGTAGCTCTTTAATATTATGTTCTTTCGTAATTAAGGCACTCATAATGCTCCACATAAAAAGACCAACAACACTTGCAAGTCCAGCATATACAATAAGCTCGACGAGAGAAAATCCTTGTTTATAATTATTCTGTGTTATCTTTGAAATGAAATGAAATGAATTTATATTTATGCACATATTTTATCAAATTATACTATTTTTTCTTGGAGCCTCAATAGCTAGCTTTATATATGCAACAGCTTTGCGTTTAGCATACAATAATGAATCAATTTTGCCGCCATCTCGGTGTCGTGGTTGTAATAAAAATTTGTCTTGGCAGCAATTAATACCAATATTCTCATGGTTATTTCAATTAGGTCTATGTGGTTGTAAGAAAAAGATAAGGCTTACCCCTTACTATTTTATTAGTGAACTGTTATTGGGCCTCGTATTTATTTATATTGGCCATTACATTGGTCTGTCGATCTTAATGATACCATGGCTGATATTTGCATCTATTCTGTTTTTTCTTTTTTTAACAGATTTTATGTGCCAGTTACTCCATGTACCAACAATGATTTCTGGTATTTTGATTGGCTTATTATTTAGTTTTCAACAAGAATTTTTTTTTGAAGGATGCGTAGGTGCTGCGCTTGGGTATTTAATTATTCTTATACCCAATTTTATTTTTTTAAAATTAACAAATAAGAAAGGTTTTGGTGACGGTGATAGCTATCTTATGGCATTCATTGGGTCCTGGATGGGGCCAGTAATAACGATTCAAGCATTAGTTTTGGCATCATGGATTGGAGTATGTTTTGTTGGTATTTATTATGCTTTTTTAAGAAAAATAGTAAAAAAATTACCTTTGGGTGTATTGGTAATTATCGGCTTAATAATGCTTCAATTATTCGCACATTTAATAATCAAATTTTAAAAAATTAATGTAATATTAAGCTTATGATTAAAGCTTTACTGTATCTTACATTTATCTTATCTTTCTTAACTTCATGTGCTGGAAATATTGACCGTCAAAAAGAAGAGGCACAAAATGTTATGGACGAGTATGTGAATCGAGCCAATAGCTTTAATCAAGAATTTGAGTATGACAAAAAACCTCTTCGACCACGAAGAGATTTGCTACAGTTCACCTACGGATCAAAGAGTCTTGATAACAATGCCTTTCTTGAGTACCTAGTTTTATCTAATGCAAAACTACCCAACAAATTAATTTCGGATTTATTAGAAAGGGAAAACGAATATGAAAATGAGGATTTATCTAATGATTTAGAATTGATTAGGCAAGAAATAGAAAACAACAAAGCAATAACCAAAATTTATAAAGCCTTCACAAAAGCGAAAGTAATAAATTTATACAATTCAAATCTTCAAAGCACACTAGGAACATTAATTAATTTTCCTGGGCTGCAGATAAGAGCTGATGAAGTATATGTTAGTGGTAAATACAAAGGTTCTCTTTATGAGATTATTAAGTCTATTGCAGAAGCTAATAAGCTTCACGTTTACTTTTCAAATGATTACAAAACTCTTTTCATGGCAAATGACAGGGGAGTTGATGGAAATATACATTTATTAGATTGGGACTTTGCTAAAAATCCTGATGCGGTCGAAAAAGATTTGCAGATTATATCTGATCTTGTTTCTCAGGTTGATAAAAGTCTAGTGAGCATTAATAGTGTAATAACTAATAGCAATATGGTTTCGACGGATTATGGAAAAAATATTATAAGACGTTTAATAATTATGGGTGAAAATATTCGCAATCTTAGGCAATTAAAAGAAGTGGCCAGCAAATACAGGCAAGAGCTTATTCATAGAGCTAATGTACAAACAAAAGATAGTGCAACTTCTACCATTGCTATTTTTGAAGATAATCTTATTAATGGTAGTGAAAAAGTAATTGAAAAGTTTGCCGTCTATCATGATAACCCTAATGCAATGTTTAAAAAGCTAAAAGCATTTACCATCTTTAATGAATGTGGTGTGACAGAGTTATCTGAGAGTCAGGATGGCGGTCTGGAGTCAGAGGTTGTTTCTGAGATAGATTTAGAATCTGCACAAAATAATACTCAAACCAAGACCAATGTGAATGTTGATAAAGAAAATTTAGCCACTCAGAAATTCTCACAAGATCTTCAAGCAGAATCAGCTTCTCTGGAAGCAAGATCCACCTTAGGCTGTGTTGATTTTATAGCAGAGGACTACGGCATAGTTGCATCAGGCAGTATTTTAGATGTAATGCTAGTAGAAAAATTTTTAGTCGATCAAGATCAACCAGTTAAGCAGGTCATGATTGAAACATTTATTTTAGAGGTAAATTCAAACTGGAAAAATGAACTGGAAAGTAAAATATCAGGCTCCAGGGATGGATCAAATAGTTCAAATGGCTTGTACTCTTTTGCTAGTGGCCTACTAAATTTAGCATCGGCAACAACAGGAGGGGGTATGGTTGCAGACGTTAGGCTTGGGGGTCGCCGCAATATCAGTATGTTAGTCAACCTTATAGAATCCAATGAATTAGGCCGAAAAATCTCTAACCCAGTAATTTTAGTTAAAGATGGAGAGCAGGGCATTGTTGATAAGACAAGAACATTCAGAACTCAAAGATCGACTACTGTGGTTAATGCCAGCAATTCCACTACCTCAAATAATGAGATTGATTCGTACGATGCCCCTTTGAAGTTAACCATTACCCCAAATATCAACAAACATAATGATGTGATAGATTTAGATTTTAATTTTGTTGAGGAAAATTATGATTCTGCAACACCAACTTCAGCTTCAACTTCTAATAAAATTAGCACAAAACTTAAAATTGAGCCTGGCGAGGTTGTTATGATGGCAGGGCTGTTCCAACAAACACAAAGCGTAAAATCATCAGGACTCCCATTTATATCAAAGCTGGGCTTAAGTAAGATACTGTCTCCATTGTTGGGAATTTTCGGAGGCGGGGAGATTGATAATTCTGATAAAGGCACTGAATTACTTGTCTTTATAAACCCGACCGTTATTACCAAAGAAAATATCGGGAAAACTGTTACTCGTGCAAGATATTAACGCGTGTACTTGATATGGAAAAATTATACGCATACATAAAAATAGCAATAAATTGGACAAAATTTTTATTTCATTTATTTATTGAATTTATAAGTTCCATTGTTGCCGTGGATTTTTTTTGGGTATTCTTTTTATGTTTCGTTAATTTGGTGATCTTGTACTATATTTTTAAATTTGTAAAAGTTGGTAGAACATTAAAAAAAGACAAGCCTATTGTAACTAAAGAATTTCTGGATAGAGTTGGAGATGTAGATTTGGAATTAAATCATGAAGCAAACGACTTGAAAAGCTTGAACAACCTGGATGAAATTAAAGTAAATAAAGAGAAAGCTAAGCAATTGGAAGCACTTCAAGAGTTATTAAATGGAAAGTTTATCAATAAAAAACAATACGATGCTAAGGCGGATGAAATAAAACAACAAATTTGATGGCTAAATTAACTAAAAAGAATTTCGGACAAAAAAAATTAGTAATGCGCTTAACACATTCGCATGTGCTGATTAGTTTAAGCTATCTTCCAGAGGAATTCTCTGTTAAGACAAGAGTTCTCGCTTGGAAGCTTCCTAAGGTTATTAATCCAAATGACATAAATCCTGAAATGGAATTCTTAGGTTCCTTTTTGGCGCGCATGGTAAAAATCTATGGCTTTGATGGGGATTGCGTTACTTGGCTTGTGCCAAGTGTAAATGCAAAAGTCAAAGTTATAAACATCCCTTTAAATTTAAATATCAAGGGTGATAAAAAAGAATTTCAGACGCTTACTAAAGCGACACCATATGATTTTTGGAAAGAGTATGACCCTGACCTTGCTGAGATTAGAAGTGCTGAGATTAGATCCGAGCTCTTAACTGTCAATACTGAAGAGAACTCGTCGCAACTCTTATATAGTGCATGTGATAGACAGGTCATCCGTAATTTTCATAATTTATCTCTCTCAGCAGCTCTTTATCCAGTTGAATTTATACCTACGGATCAGGGATTGATACGCATTGTTGAGTCACGATTAACCCGAATTCAAAGAGAAAGGCCTTTTGCTATTTTTCATATGACGAAAGGCGGACATCGGATTATTTATCTTAGGCATGAGCATGTTGAAATTGCTAAAGTCAACATTGACGAGCTAGACGAAACCTTACTTGAGGACATTCCAAAACTAGACGAAACCAATAAAGCTTTTTGGGATGATGTTGTCGATCGGATAACAAATAGCCTAAAAGTGGCAACGAATTTTTTATTGGTAGAAGTACAAGTACCAAAATTTGTGAATATTTATTTTATTTGTGATTATGATAATGAAGATTCAGTATATTTATTGTTAAGGGAAAAGTTTAGAGAAGCCAATCTTATTATGCTTAATAAGCAGTTTGATTT
>Ga0307998_1001766_pt1 | contig 11434 bp, 18 predicted proteins | sample Davwhametageno37_FD_203147 | JGI IMG/M metagenome (GOLD analysis project Ga0307998, IMG submission 203147) | Marine microbial communities from Davis Island wharf, Antarctic Ocean - #37 | ecosystem: Environmental > Aquatic > Marine > Unclassified | place: Antarctic Ocean: Davis Island wharf...
ATTACAAGAAAATGGGCTTATGGCAATTTATTCGGAAAAGCACCTGCAGCTGCAAACTATCATGTTGCAGTTATTGACAGAGATGGTGAAATTAGTGGTACAATTGGATCGGTATTAGAATTATACAGCGATGTATCAGTTAGCCCAACGGCTAAGCTAGCAAGTGGTAAAACAAATTACTATAAAGAAGCAATTGAACAAGAATCTTCATGGGTTAAGGTAGCGAATACTGTCCACTTTGAAGCTTCTGCTCAGGCAAGTACATATGAAACATTAGGTACTAACTTGGGTGTTTCAGGTAATACATCAATAACAAGTTCAAACGTCGGTACAGACGGAAGATCTGAATCACAAGCAACTCTAGCGGATCTTGCACCTGGTTACGATTTGTTTAAGGCATCTAACGAAATTGATGTTTCATTCGTACTTGGTGGTAAATCTGATGATACTGGTAACCTAGGTACATATCTGATATCAAACATTGCTGAATATAGAAAAGACGCAATTGCGTTTATCAGCCCTGCTAAATCAGATGTTGTTGATGAAAGCAAATCTGAAGCTAAACTTGCTAATATAATTGCGTTTAAGAATGGATTACCAAGTTCTTCTTACTCTGTAATTGATTCAGGTTATAAGTACAGATACGACAGATATAACGATGTATATAGATACACTCCACTTAACGGTGATATAGCAGGTCTTGCTTCAAGAGTTGAACCTTTTGAATCTCCAGCTGGTTTCCGTAAAGGTGTTATTAAGAATGTTGTCAAACTTGCCTTTAATCCTAATAAGGCCCAGAGAGATCAACTATACAGCAATGAAGTTAACCCAGTTATGGCTCAATCAGGAAGAGGAGTAGTCCTATTCGGTGATAAGACAGGATTAGGCGGCAACAGTGCTTTTGATAGTATCAATGTTCGAAGATTGTTTATTGCGGTAGAAAAGGCAATTGCCAATGCTGCAGAATCATTCTTGTTTGAATTGAACGACGAGTTTACTCAAGCGCAATTCAAAGGAATCGTTGAACCATTCTTAAGAGACATTCAAGGTAAGCGAGGAATCGTTGATTTTAGGGTTGTTTCTGATACAACAGTTAATACTCCATCAGTAATTGACTCAGGTAAGTTCAGGGCTAATATCTTTATTAAGCCTGCACGTTCAATCAATGTGATTGAGTTGACCTTTGTTGCTACAAGATCGGGTGTTGAGTTCGAAGAAATTGTTGGATCACTAACTTAATAAATAATTTTAAATAAAGGAGAAAAAGAATGGCATTTAATATAAATGAGTTCAAATCCCAGTTAACTGGTGGTGGCGCTCGTGCAAATCTTTTCCAAGTGCAAATCTTAAACCCTGTTGATTCTACAGCTGATTTCAAAGTTCCGTTTATGGCAAAGGCTGCTCAGCTACCTGCTAGTACTATTGCGTCAATTGACACAGTTAAATACTTCGGTCGTGCTATTAAATATGCAGGAGAAAGAACATTTGCTGAATGGACAGTTTCAATCATTAACGACGAAGATTTCTTAGTCAGAAATGCGATGGAAGCTTGGATGAATGGTATTGTTTCACATGATACTAACTTGAGTGGTTTGCCACAGGATTATAAATCAAACGCGTTAATCACGCAGTATAGTAAAAATGGTGAACCATTACGTACTTACAAGTTTGAAGGTTTATTCCCTACTAGTGTTGCTGCTCAAACAATGGATTGGGATACTGATGGGATACAAACATTCGACGTTACTTTTAGCTACGATCTTTGGATGGTAGAGGGTAACACCGGAATTCCTACTTCGTAATTATAATATAGGATGATATTTTGAAAATTTTTGGATTTGATATAAAGAGGGGAGAGGACGATACAACTTTACCAGTTAGTTTCGCCGAACCCTCTAATGATGATGGAGCGATTACCGTTGGTAATGCGCTTGGTGGTTTTTATAATACGATATTGGATATGGAAGGTTCCGCTAAAACGGAATCTGACCTTATTACTAAATATCGTTCAATGGCAATGCAGCCTGAAATTAGTCAAGCAATTGATGACGTTGTGAATGAAGCAATTAGTGTTGATACAAATGATAGAGTTGTTGATATCTCGTTAGGAGAAACAGATTTATCAGATAAGATTAAGAAGGCTATTGTAAAAGAATTTGATAACGTACTTGCATTATTTGATTTTACAAACAACTCTTATGATATGTTTCAAAAGTTTTATGTTGATGGGAGATTAAACTATCATATTATAATTGACCCTGAAGATGTTAAGAAGGGTGTAATTGAATTAAGGTACGTTGATCCTCGTAAGTTAAAGTTAATACGAGAAGTTGACAAGAAACAAAAGGATCCGCATTCAGGAATACCTGTTAAGAAGATTAAGAACGAGTATTATATGTACTCAGAATCAGGGTTTCAGAATACAACAACTGGAGGCAGTAGTGCTCCGGCAAGCAGCACATCGGGAATTAAGATCTCGAAAGATGCAATTGCTCGAGTTACTTCAGGATTGATGAATGAGAACAATAGTTTAGTACTATCTCATTTACATCCAGCAAGTAAAGCTTTAAACCAGTTAAGAATGTTAGAAGATGCTGTTATAATTTATACGTTAACAAGAGCACCAGAAAGAAGAATTTTTTATATTGATGTAGGTAACTTGCCGAAGAATAAGGCAGAACAATATCTACGTGATATGATGGCTCGACACAAGAACAAGTTACAGTATAACTCAGAGTCAGGACAGATTACTGATTCGAGAAAAATGCTAACAATGACAGAGGATTTTTGGTTCCCTCGTCGTGGTGGTGAAAAATCAACTGAGGTTGATACATTAGCCGGCGGTAACGCACCAGGACTGAGTAGTAACGAAAACTTAGAGTATTTTCAACGAAAATTATTTAAAGCGTTGAAAGTACCCTTATCTCGTTTAGAGCCAGAAGCCATGGCAAGCTTTGGTAGAACATCTGAGATTACTCGTGATGAACTAAAGTTTGGAAAATTTATTAGAAGGATCCGTAATCGCTTTTCTTGGGTATTCAGTATGGTACTTGAGAAGCAATTGGTACTCAAAGGTATTTTGACACCTGAAGAGTTTAACGAAATTAAAAATGATATTCGTTATGACTTTGTTAAGGATAATTACTTTGAAGAGTTGAAAGAATCTGAGATTTTGAGAGAACGATTAAATACTCTTAGAGATATATCTGATTATACAGGTAAGTATTTCTCTCATCAGTGGATTACTGCTAACGTACTTCAAATGTCAGAAGAACAGCAGCAGACTATGGAAGACCAGATTGCAGATGAAACTGCTGCGGGCGGTCATACTACAGACGATGCCTTTTAAAGATATAAATAAAAGTACAGAAGAATATTAAATTAGGGACTAAACATGAAAAATTTTAAAGATCTTGTTTCAGAGGTAGCCCAACCAAAGGCTCCTGAAGAAAAGCGCTTTAAGGATCAACATACGATCGAGGTAATCCCTCATCCTGTTGCACCTGACCACGTTTTCAGCGGAGAGATACCTGGTATCACGGACGGCAAGCGTCAAGCTGATAAGGTTAATGATGAAGCTGATTACGATAAAGCGTATAAAACTAAAGTAGATAATACGTTACCTCAACGTGCAGGCGCAGGCAAACAAGTTGCTGAAGATAGTGTTGCCGAAAACAGTAATATTGTCAAAAAATCAATTACTGAAATTCTTGGAGTCAATAAAAAGAAAGACGATAAGAATGATGACGGCGAAGAAATGGAAGAAGCCATGGAAGCTACTTGTGGTTGTGGTCCTGACTGTGGTCATTGTGCTGGAAAGCATGAAGCATCAGAGATTGGCAAAACATGTTCTTGCTGTGATAACAAAATCGAAGCCGTAAAAGAAGGTGGTTGTTCAGATAGTTTAAACGCCGAAAAGAAACCTGTTAAGAAAGCAACAACTAAAGAAGATAAAGTTGATGCGAAAGATAATAAGGATTCTTTAGAACCCGAAGCTAAAGCAATTAAGAAGCCTAAACCTTCTCCAACACAAGTTACTATTAAAGACAGTAATGGTAAAACTCTATCAATGACATTTAAAGAAATGTTAAGTAAAGTTTCCACAGAGGAAGAATTGCTTGAGAGTCCCCAACAAGAAATTCCAATGATGCAGAAACAATTACACTTCATTACTTATGCTTCTGAAGAGATTGGAGATTACCTTAAATCTGAAGGACAAGATCCTGAAGAATGGTGGCAGAATAAATTAGCTGAAGTATTCTCAAATGTTAAATCATTATATGCTTATTCTAAAGGCGATCAAATGGTTAACAGTAAACCTCTATCAGCTTCAAAGATGTATACAGCTGGAATGTCTTACGAATCAATTGAAGTAGGATCATTTGAATTACAAAACGAAACAGTAATTGAAGTATCTGAAGAAGATGCAACTGTTTTAAATAAAATGTTCAGCGAACTGACAGAAACAAACACAAAAGAAATGTATAGTGTATTAGTTACTGATGAAGCAGGCTATAATGAAATTCTTGAGTTTGCGAAGGAGAACGCGTAATGCCAAGTATAGTTAAAGTAAAAGGAACCGAGGCCGGAGTTACTACTGCAAGTACAGTAGGCGGAGCATCATTAGTTAGATGTTTTAATGCTACCGCGTCAGGCATTCTCGTAACTCAAAAGGATAGCGGAGACAATACAATTGGTACAGTTACTGTTGGGTCAGGCGTAACCTTTATTAAAAAGGATACTACAGATACTCTAACAGCCGCGTCCAGCGTACTTATGGTCGGCGTTGCCCACTACACATAAAGGAAACTATTATGAATTTAATAACAGAATATAGAGACGATTCCGTAGAAGTAATTACCGAAGCTAAAGAAGACGGTAAAAAGAATTACTTTATTGAAGGAATTTTCATGCAAGGCGATCTAAAAAATCGCAATGGAAGAATTTATCCAAGTGCCACTTTAGAAAACGAAATGAATCGCTATAACAAAGAATTCATTGAAACTAAACGTGCTCTTGGAGAATTAGGTCATCCTGATGGTCCTCAGATCAACGGAGATCGTGTTTCACATCTAATTACAGAGATGAGACGCGAAGATAACGATTTTTATGGTAAGGCTAAAATCTTATCAACACCTATGGGGGAAATTGTTAAAAGCCTATTAGATGAAGGCGTTAAGATCGGTGTTTCGACACGTGGTCTTGGTTCAGTCAAGGCAGGTAGAGGCGGAGTAATGGAAGTGCAAAAAGACTTTCACCTTTCTACTGTTGATATTGTTACTGACCCTTCTGCACCAAATGCGTTCGTAAATGGAATCATGGAGAACGTAGAGTATTACTACGATATTGCTTCTGGAAATTGGAGAGCCACTCAAATGGTTGAAGAAATCCAGCAGAAGGTAGAAAAACAATATAGGACTGTAACGAAGACAATCGACGAAGCCGCGGCCGCTGGAATGTTCCAGGCATTTATCCGTACTTTGAAAAATTAATCTTTTATAAATAAAACAGTCGAATACAAAAAAATTATTATTTGTAGAAAAACAAATTAAAAAAGGAGAAAATTATGTCAGACGTAAATAACGAAGCTTTCGTATCTGATGATGGCGTCTCTAGTGTACCTGATGCAGTAGCCCCCGAAGGTGGTGAAGGCAAAAAGGATAAGCTAAAGAAAACCAAAACTGATGAGCCTAAAGGAGCTGGAGAGAAAGTTAAAACACCAGCAACTGAAGAAGTTGAAGTTGAAGAAGTAGAAACTATCGAAGAAGTAGTTATTGAATCTTCAATCGAATCTATCATCGCAGGCGAAGATTTATCGGAAGAATTCAAAGGCAAGATTAGTCTTGTATTTGAAGCCGCGTTAAACGAAGAAGTTAACAAAAGAACTGAGTCAATTCGCGAAGAATTAACAAAGTCTTTAGACGAATCACTTGAAGAAGCAGTAACTGAGAAATTAGATACTATTACTGAAAATGTTGATAAGTATTTAGATTACGTTGTTTCAGAGTGGATGTCAGAGAATGAGATCGCAATCGAATCCGGTATTAAGGTTGAGATGGCTGAATCATTAATGACAGGTCTTAAGAACTTGTTTGTTGAACACAACGTTACTGTTTCAGAAGAAACTGTTGATGTTGTCGCAAACTTAGAAACAAATGTAACTGATTTGGAAGGGAAAGCCAATGATCTTGTAAACGAGAATATCGAATTACAAAAAGAAATTGCCACTTTCAAAGCAGGACAAAAATTTGACGAACTATCAGAAGGACTATCTGCAAACCAGGTAGAACGTTTGAAAGTATTGTCTGAAAAGCTTGACGTTGTAGATATTGATGCATACGCAGAAAATCTATCAGTAATCAAGGAGTCATTCTTCAGTGATAAGCCTCTTGTTGAAAAACATGATGTTCAATCTGAGTCTGACGAAATTATTCTAGAGGAACAGGAAGTAATTAAACCATCTTCTGATTACGCCTCTATCAATTCTCTAGTTGAAGCTTTCAACACTAAGAAGTAAAGAATAATTAATTATTTGGTTTATTTAACTTAATTTTAATTAAATATAAAAGGAGATCCATAATGGATAACTATACAAGACTAGTGGAAAAGTGGGAGCCAATTCTAGGGCACGAATCTTTTTCACCAATTAAGGATTCTCATAGACGTGCTGTTACAGCAACGATCCTTGAGAACACAGAACGCGCACTAGCTGAAACTGGTGATCTTTCTGCAAACATGACTTCACTATTGTCAGAAGCCCCAAGTAACGCTGCCGGAGCTGGCGGATTTAGTGGTGCATCAACTGCAGCAGGTCCTGTTGCTGGTTACGATCCGATTCTTATCTCATTGGTAAGACGTGCGGTTCCTAACATGATTGCATATGACATCTGTGGTGTTCAGCCTATGACTGGTCCTACAGGACTAATCTTCGCAATGCGCGCAAGATATGGTACTCAAGCCGGTGCTGAAGCATTTTATGCTGAAAGCGATACCGACTATTCTGGTGCTGGTACTCACGCAAACAGCCTTCCTGCTGTTGGCGGAGCTGCTACTACTGGTACTGGTATGGCAACTAATACTGCTGAAGCCCTAGGCGACGGTGGTGGTACTAACTACGCAGAAATGGCCTTCTCAATTGAGAAAGTAACTGTATCTGCTAAGACTCGTGCTTTGAAAGCAGAATACACTACTGAGCTTGCTCAGGATCTTAAAGCTGTTCACGGCCTAGACGCTGAAACTGAATTGGCTAATATTCTTCAAACTGAAATCCTTTCGGAAATCAATCGTGAAGTTATTAGAACAATCCATGCAGTTGCTATCGCTGGTGCTGCTGGTGCTGCAACTCCAGGTACTTTTGATCTGGATGTTGATGCAAACGGTCGTTGGTCTGTTGAGAAGTTCAAAGGTCTAATGTTCCAAATCGAGCAAGAAGCTAACGCAATTGCTAAAGCAACTCGTCGTGGTAAAGGTAACATGGTTATCTGTTCTTCTGACGTAGCCTCTGCTTTACAAATGGCTGGTGTTTTGGATTACACTCCTGCACTTAACAGCAACACTCTAGAAGTTGATGACAGTGGCAATACTTTTGCTGGTGTTCTTAACGGAAGATTCCGTGTTTATGTTGATCCATTCGCAGGCGCTAACTACCTAGTAGTTGGTTATAAGGGTTCATCTGCATTCGACGCAGGTTTATTCTATTGCCCATACGTTCCATTACAAATGGTTCGTGCTGTTGGTGAGAATAGCTTCCAACCAAAAATTGGTTTCAAAACCCGTTATGGTATGGTATCTAATCCATTCGCAAATGGAGCTTCTCAAGGTTCTGGTGCACTTACTGCTAACGCAAACGTGTATTACAGAAAAGTTACAATTTCTAACTTGTTCTAAACACTTGATAAAATAATAAGAATCTAATTTTAATTAGACATCTTTTGAGGGATCCTTCGGGGTCCCTTTTTTTATCTTAAGATTTTGTTTTGTATTTTTTGCTGAAGTATGATCTTAGAATAAAGATCCGAGTATATGCAATAACAGTCATTATCAGAGTAATGGTGGTGCCTATTACAAGAGGGTTAGTTACTCCATATAGTTCTATCAGTATATAAAGTAATGTTAAGTTAAGGGGATAGTTGATTACTAAACCTGTACTAACTTGAGTTGCTACTTCTTTGTGGATTTGTAATGTTTCTTTTTTCATAATAAGTTTAGTCCTACTTCAGAACCAATCATTATGTATTCTGTTTTAGGTCCGTGGTGAATTGATAACTTTTCAGTTTCAAAGTTTTTCGCAACCATGTGTAATGTATTATTTTCAATATATGATAGAACGCCAATAGCAGTATGGCAATCTCCATCTATAACTCTTAGCATTTCTTTTTCAGCCATACAGGAATACCAAGTATCCCAATGGTTAACGTTAGATAAAGCGCCTTTCATGCGGTTGTCTTTTTTCATCTGTATTGCGATTACACCTTGTCCTGGTGCAGGTAACATATCAGCAGTTCCAAATATTCTTGAAACTTTGTGAGTATATCCAAGTTCGTCTACTCCAGCCTTTGCTAGAACGATCGCGTCATACTCCCCATTCTCTTGTTTCTGGATACGAGTATCTATATTGCCACGTATTGGAATGATCTGAGAAGCAGGATATAAGTCTTTGAGCTGCGCTATTCTGCGTGGACTACTTGTACCTATTGTTCTTGGGTTGTTATTATTACCAATCAAACAATCTCGGAAATCATTTCTTAAAAGTACGCATGGAATCTCTAACAAGTCATCGTTATCTCTTGTTAGATCTTTAAAAGCATGTACTGCAATATCTATCGAGCCATTTATTAAAGCCTGTTCTATCTCCTTACAGAAGACTCCTTTACCACCCATCTCTTCAATAGATGTTGTTGGGTTTAGATCTGCTTTAGAATCAATAAGAAAGGTGGATGTTTCAAAGGGAATTTGCTTTTGGGCTTTTTGAGTATAGGCAATTGCTAATTTTGATTTTCTTGTTCCGATGAGAGGAATCATATATCTAAATTATCAAGAAGGTATTCGTTAAAAGTTGATGAGTCACCTTCTATACCTTGAACGACAACGGGAACACCTTGCGCTTCCATTTTTTCAACAAAAACTTTAGCTTCTCTTGCTCTCATCTGTCCTTGGTCGATGCGTTCCATTGTAGAAGGATTAATAATACTTATGTAAAACAATTCAAAGTGGGAAGTCATGCTTCACCAATCACATGACTTTGTATAACAGTATTAGTTAACTGCCCATGCTTATCATATGTGTAAACAGCTTCGCATTGATATTTGTGATCTGCTTTAACAATTACTTTTACTGTTTGCTTTTCGTATTCAATATTTGGTCTATTATATTGAACTGCTTGTGATTCACGTATTTCCATTTATAGTTCCTCATCTTCTATTGGCCAACGAATCATTTCTGCTTCATCGCCTTCGCCTTCAACTTTAACGTATCCCATCTCAATAAGAGTATCAATGACTTGCTGCGTGTTTGCTTTTGATTGTGCAAACGCAACATTATCACTACGCATAAACCATCCCATACCAGTAAATACAAGTGCGGTTGTTAAGAACATCCACATTTCCATATTATTCTCCATGTCTTGCTAAGACTGCGTCAATAATCTTTTCCTGGGATGACTTTGATTGATCTAACAATTCAGCACTAACGTCTTCCTTTGTTAAGAGGAATCCATTTTGAATTGCCATTTCGTATAACTGATCGGCAGTTAAAGTTGATAGACATGCCTCTAACAGTTCGTTCTTATCAATGAAACGATTGTTTGCATCTTTAAGTAGTTGTTCAGATAACTTTTCCATATACACTCCAGGTTATATTACTAATTATAATTAAGCTAATCTCTGACCTTGCCACCAGTCAGGAATCGGTCTTTTACTCCAAACCAATTTGAATCTTTCTTCTTTGGTATGGTAAAAAGCGCGATACGATTTAACAGCATCCTCAAATATACACTCAGGATTAGAACCTATAGCTAACTTAAATTTAGTTAGTCCTACATCTGGTATATTATTTGGAATTTGTTTTAATGCTTTTCTTAATTTAGTATCTGTCATATGGATCTTACCATAACGATAAGTATATTCATCACATAACGAAACAAAGTGTTTATAGTGCCAATCATAGTTGGCTTTTGATTCTCTCGTCCATACTGTCGATGGATGATTATGATGACAGGCTTTGTAGAGTGTAGCTTCACGGCCGTCTTCAAGGTAATAATACTTTAGCATAGAACCTGACTTTGAAGGTCTGCGTTCCATTTTGCCGTCCAACATACGATGAACGGTTGATAACATCTGGGCAGATTCAATAATCATTTTTACGACATGCTTGTCGCACTGATCTTGGGCTGCTTTAACTGGATCGTTGTCAAGTATAAAAATATTCATAATTTAATAGTTTTCTAAATCTGTCATGAGGTCAAGAACACGTTGTGATTGTTCTTCAATAGCCTTTGCCTGAGCGAGTACTTGTAATGACTCTTGCTCCAAGTCAAATGCCTGCGGCAGACATGCCTCGCCAGTATAGGCTGGCATGGTCGCACGTATTCGGTCCATTGGGAATTGAATTACATTACTCATAGTTCTTTCCTTTGTTTAGATTAGATATTATACAACATTATTTACCAAATGTCAATGGTTATTTCATTTCTTCTTCAAGTTCTAAAACATACTTCCGCAAATCATAAAGCTCGCGTTCAAGTGTATTAATATATTCTTCAACCACATACTTATCACACAGTGATTGACAGCATATAGATATCTGTTGATTCGCTTTTATTGCTAATGTCTTTTCACGACGACTCATAATAAACCTTTAATATAATTATAGAGCCATCCTTGGCTATTAATCTCCTTACTTACAATTACTCGGCGTCTTCTTCAATCTCTACGCCAGTCTTGGTAGCAACGTCTTTGATGACATTAGAGATAACGTCAAAAGTTCCTGCTGTAATACCAAATGTATCTTTAGCAACACCATTCACAACACCCTTACTACCTTGATAGGTAGCATCGACTGTAGAACAACTTGCTAACAAAACTACTGCTACTAATGCGAATAACTTATGCATATGTGTCTCCTACTTTGTAATTCCGACTGTGGTTCCTTGCACACTACTGCGGTACGTACCACTTGATACGTAGAACATCATCCGTGTATTAGTTTCTTGCATTCCTGCATTCTACGAATACTCATCAATGTACCGTATAGATCATCATCTTTTTCTACTAACCAAGCTAACCATATAACTAATAAGACTCTTAAAAAGTTTAATCCATTCATACTAGTTTACTCCAATCGGTATCTTCGGGCATCATTTGTACTTGCCCTTTGAAATGTTGTGCTTCTATTAACCGATTATAAACACCTGCGTTATTCATACGCAAACCATAAC
>Ga0307998_1001767_pt1 | contig 11428 bp, 8 predicted proteins | sample Davwhametageno37_FD_203147 | JGI IMG/M metagenome (GOLD analysis project Ga0307998, IMG submission 203147) | Marine microbial communities from Davis Island wharf, Antarctic Ocean - #37 | ecosystem: Environmental > Aquatic > Marine > Unclassified | place: Antarctic Ocean: Davis Island wharf...
GATTTGTAGTGGTGTTTCTTCTAAGGAAAGATTGCTTCCACAAACTACCGAGTATTGATGCATTTCAAGACTTAATTTTTTTATAGATCTAAAGCGATTTAATTCTTCTTTTGGTTCTTTTAGATTACCTTGGGCATTTAATTGATCATATTGAAGCATATGAATATCTGCTTCTTCGTAATCATTACAAGAAAATTCTTTCAAATTAAGTAGAGATCCCTTTTCCCCGTTATTTATTAAAAACCATGCTGTGCGACTATTATTATTTTTTTTGTTTATAGATTTAAGGTCAACAAAAATATCAAGATGCATTTTTGTAAATTCACTTATGGGACTGTGAATTAAAGAGGGCGAATTAGCGGGGGAATTAGCGAGCTTTTTAGCATCAGCGAGCTTTTTAGCATCATTGATAACGAGCTGACCAATAGATGTTACTTTATTCTGAGAATAATGACCCGGAGTGGTGGAGAGGTAAATTGTACTGAACAAAGTCACAACCGTGTTTACCAACACTAAAACAAACAATATTTTTAACGTTATGCTGCTTTTTAAGTCATTTAGATTTTGTTCGTTTGGATCAACTTTTAATGGATTCGAACCATAATCATTTTCATTTTCATCGCTTTTTTTAAAGCCAAGCCAATAAATTAAAGGAATTGCACCGATACCTGTGAATATAATCCAGTACCACCAACCGCTTTTGTTAACATCGTGAAGCCTCCTGATTGCTAAAGCTGCCCAGGGTACCAACGTTAATGCATTCACAATAAAATATGATGTGGACAGTTCACCTGCTTTTAGTTTTTCAAGTAGTCCATCAGGTTGAATTTCCATTTCGATAAAAAATCCAACTGCATACAAAAGCATCGTAAAGGTACTGAAATACCAATATTCTGATCGTGATGAGCGACTAGAAAATTTAAAAATTTTTCTATAGCCAATCTTAATTGCACCAATAAAGCCCATAATTAAAATTATCCTTAAATAACTTTTACAGAATTAGTTTACTCCAGATCATTAGTTGAGCAAATGGGCATAGGTGACTTTATAAATATTTTTTCAAAGGCAATTCCAGCACACTTGACGGGCAATGCACCTTCGAATGCACTAAAGTATAAATTTTATTAACTAAAATGTTTTTTAAAAACAATAGTTTATTTATATTAGTGGATAGAACATCCCTTTCATAAGGGGAGGGTCGCAGGTTCGATTATTGCTGAGGGGACCATTCACAGGAACTTAAACTACATTAAGGTAAAAATTCTTCCCCAGCTTTTTTAAGATCTTCTTCTGATTTAATTTGCTTGAATGCAATAAGGCATAATTCAAATTGTTTTGGTTTACTTCCACCATAGAAAGACTTAAACCCAGCCTTTTGAAATGCCTCAAGCAATGATGTGTAGGTAAATCCAGTTTTATGCGCCATATAAAATTGCCCTCGCTCTATAAAGCCTCTATGACCATACAAAACATCTATGGGGGATATTGGTCCACATGGTGCTGTGTATATTGGCTCCATTAACTTATCATTTACAACTGCCTGGCATACACTTATAAGGTCTGGACAAGAAAGGACAACAAAACCATCATCTTTTAATACTCGATTAAATTCTAGTAATGCAATTGGAACTTCATGTGGAAATATATGTTCAATATTGTGAGATGAGTACAGAGCATCAATAGTCCCACCATCAACTGAGTTCATGTCTGTTAAGGTACCAACGATATCTGGTTTAACATTCTTATCTATGTCTAGTCTTACTTCTTTCCAAAAAGGATTATTAAAACCTTTGAGGGAATTTTTATTTTGTGGGCCGCACCCAACATGTAAAATTTTTTTCATGTATCGATTTTACCTTAGATTGTTAGAGGGAAAATAGAATATCTCCAAGAAAATAATTATTTCTAGCCCATGTAAATAAACTTCAAAGAGATCTAGCGAGACAAATATGTGCTGTTTATAAAATAGTATATTGATAAATAATGAGTATTTATGTTGTAGTAAATTTTTCGGCATTAAGCCAATCATTTGCTTTGTAAATAGGATACGATTGGGACTGTAAATAACCAGTTGAAGTCAAAAGTAGTACCGATACATCTGGATAACGCAGGGCTACATTATCTACCTGGGCTTTCCACCAGTGAGGGTGCCTAACTGTAATATGAGCATTCTCTCCGTTTGGCAACATAGCTCCCGCAGGATAGCAAGCTACATTTATTGCAACTAGCTTTTTGGCATACGAAAAAATTTCGTTGATAACATTGGATACATCTGCGATAAAAATATGCTCTAACACGTCAAAATTAACAACGCAGTCAACTTTTTGTCTTTCATCAATATTTCTTGCTGGCTCATAGGTGTAGCAATTGTCTAGCCCAAAATATTCTTTTGCAGACACATTGTATTGGGGCGATTCAGGATTTTCCTCAAAACCTTCTAACATCCAGTTAGAGCCTCCACAGCCATAATCCAGCGTAGATTTTATACCTAATAAACCAAAGTCTCTTTTTAAACCTGCTCTGTAATGTCTTATACCAAATTCGTCAAATGGCTTAGCCTTTTCCTTACCATCATTTCTTTTGAGACCATTCTCAGCCATATAAGTGTATAAATCAATTAAGTCTTGCCCCTTCTTACTTAGTTCCATAATTTTTATTTTCTTTTAAGAATTTATAATTTAGCATATTTTTTTAAATCAGATGTCTTCAGATCTTTATGTGTACGTATTATAAATTAATCGCAACTATTGGAATACTTTTCTTTTTAAGATTCTTTTTTAATTATATGCCTTTAGTCAATTAAAGCTGAACAAGCCTGCTGTTTATATAGATACTGATATTTTAATAATTCAACCAATAACTTCAGATTTATTCTTAGAGCATGATGTTTATTTATGTTTACAATCCCATAAAAAAGAAGGCCTTAAAGATTCAGCCTTTCGGGGACTTGACCTCTCTGAATACTCTGGAAAAATATTTGGTGAGATATACCCATTTTTAGAATGTTTTACCTATACTAAAAACTATAATTTTTGGGGGATTGCTTAGAAATTCTTAATTCATTAGATAAAAAATTTCATTTTTGGTATGGGGATCAAGAAGCACTTAGAATTATTAGTGATTCGAAAAAATATGATATGGGCTACATAAATGAAGGTGTTATTTGTACCTTACCTAAATTCGCAACAACACAAGAATCTTCTTACTCAGTTCATTTTAAAGGAGAGGGGAGAAAAAAATTGATGTTAAAAGCAGCAGAATTTATTTTAAGTGATAAATAAAATTTTTTATCATCCATACATTAGCTCAATTTGTCGTCTGCAATATGGTATTTAGGATCTTCAAGTAAATTTACCTCCACCATACTCTTTGCTGTATCTAGAATATCTAAGCAGTCGGGACTTAGGTGAACTAAGTGTAATTTTTTCCCGGCTAATTTATATTTGTTAGCAAGATTGTCTATAGCCATTATTGCTGAATGATCAGCTACCCTTGAATTTTCGAAATCAATAACCACATCTTTTGGGTCTTTTTTTATGTCAAATAATTCATGAAAGTTTTTTGCTGAAGCAAAGAAAAGAGTGCCATTAAGCTTGTACGTTTTCCAACCTTTTTTACTTATTGAAGTTTTTACATCAATTTTTTTTGCATGACTCCAGGCAAAGATGAGGGCTGAAACGATTACACCAAGAATTACGGCAATTGCCAGATCTGCTATTATTGTTACTCCACCTACCAGTAACCCTACAAAAATATCTTCCCTAGGTATCTTTCCAAACAGTCTTAAGCTACCCCATTCAAATGTTTTTTCAGCAACCACGAACATCACACCGATAAGTGCTGCTAATGGAATTAGCTCTATCCATTTAGATAAAAATAATATGAACGATGCTAGGAAGAGGGCAGTTGCAATTCCTGATAGCCTTTTGAGAGCTCCGTTATTTATGTTGATCATACTTTGTCCAATCATTGCACAACCACCCATCCCGCCAAAAAATCCTGTCACAATGTTAGCAAATCCTTGAGCCATTGATTCTTTGTTAGGCCTTCCTCGTGTGTCTGTCATATCATCAATGAGATTAAGGGTTAGAAGCGTTTCAATTAAACCAATGCAGGCTAGTAGAAATGCGTACGGAAAAATAATTCGTAATGTATCGAAGCTATATGTAATGTCAGGAATTCTAAATGATGGAATTGATCCAGCAATTGACCCTAAATCCCCAACGGTTTTTGTGTCTAAATCGAGAAAAATTACTAGACACGAAATAATAACTATTGAAGCTAGGGATGATGGAATTCCCTTCGTTAATTTTGGAAATAAATAAATAATTACAACAGTTAATCCTGTTAAACCAAGCATTGTATAGAGTGAGGCACCAGTCATCCAGACCTTCATTCCTTCTGAATCTAGTACTTTAAAATGACTAAACTGCGCGAGAAAAATAACAATTGCAAGTCCGTTAACAAAACCAAGCATTACCGGATATGGAACCATACGTATATATTTTCCTAGGCGCAATATTGCAAATACTGATTGCAAGATCCCCATTAATATAACAGTTGCAAAAAGATACTCTACACCATGCTGAGCAACCAATGCGACCATTACAACAGCCAGAGCACCTGTGGCTCCAGAAATCATTCCAGGCCTTCCTCCAAATATTGCTGTAATTAAGCAAACAATGATAGCTGCATACAGCCCCGTAAGAGGTGAGACGTGAGCGATTAATGCAAATGCAATTGCTTCTGGGACCATAGCCAGAGCAACGGTAAGTCCGCTTAGTATATTAGTTTTAATGTCTGGTAAACTCATTGAAAAATACATTTTTTTATAATTACCTTATGGTATGTTTTGGAGTTAATCTACGAAAGATTGACAATCTACCACACTCTTTCTGATATCAAAAAACTCTACTGTCTAAGTATGCTTATTATTTTTTTTTGGTTTTGTTATATTAATAAATGTTTCATCAGCCAATGAAGTGATTAGTGATGTTTATCTTCTAAGAAAAAATCCATTTTTACCTGCAACTAACTGCCAAGAAGTTAAGTCAATTAGATGACATTAATGTATTGCGCCCAAAAAAATAAGCATTACTCTTAATTCATGGGACCTAGAAGTGACTGGCAATGTATGGATGAACTAGGTTGCTTAAAGACTGATAAATTTACTGCTAATATAACTATGAATTCTTTTAGAAAGCTAATAATTGCTGCGCCATGTGCTTCAATAATTTTGTTTGTTATTTATTACTTTGTCATCAACCCTTATCAAATTGATAAATTTAAGTGTAGCCATAATGGCGGAAGCCCGGCAACTAAATTGCATATTAATAAGTTTCTTTCAAATACAGTTGAGGTGACTTTTAGTAACCAGATATTCGATCAAAGAGAATGCAAAAAGATAGGAAGCATCATTGAATGTAGTGTAAATGACCCAGATAGAGATGTGGAAAAAATTACTTTTAATCTATCCACATACCAACTTTTCCATCAGTGGCTAAGTTACGATTCTGGAAAATATATTTATGACAAAACGCAGGTAGCTAAAACGGAGCAGCTAGATAGTTACGGATGCATATCAGTTGAGAAATAAGAAGTTTACTTCTTAACCTCTTCTTCTTCATTAATTTTTTCAAGCATAGTAGCTCTTGATAATGGGGACTCAAGACTTATTTTTCCAATGAGGCCTTGTCGGTAATCATTAAGAAAAGTTACGGCTGCCTTATAAATATCTAGCTGACCTTTTTTCACCACAAACCTTCTGACAGAAGCAATGTGCTCTAAAAATTTCTCATCCCCTGGAAAAGGGAGTTCAATTTTATAGTGAGAAGATAAAATTTCAGGATAAGTCACTTTAATTATATCGTATAGAGATAGAGCGGTTTCTAGCTCGTCATATGCTTTAATCCCAATTGTATGGGAGGCAGCTAAGAAAATACCATCAAGCTCATTTGTTATTTTCGGCCACATCATACCAGGCGTATCTGTAAGGATCATATGATCATTTAGCTCAATACGTTGTTGCATTTTAGTAACAGCCGGCTCATTACCAACTTTAGCGATTCTTTTGTTTTTCAATGCATTAATAATTGTTGACTTGCCGACATTGGGAACGCCCATTATAAGCATACGCAAAGGCTTAACTGGGGTGCCACGATGAGGTGCAAGTTCTTTACAGATAAGCAATATTTTTTTTACCCCACGAATATCTTTTGCTGACAAAGAAAGTGCTGCTGTATGGGGTTGTTGATTGAAATAATCCAACCATTTTGAGGTAATTACTGGATCAGCTAAATCTGATTTATTTAAAATTTTAAGGTGCGGCCGTTGCCTTGCTTGTCTTAATGATTGAATCATAGGGTTTGTTGAACTACCTGGAATTCGTGCATCCAATACTTCTATAACGAGGTCGTTGAATTCTAAAGCTTCTTCAGCTTTTTTCTTGGCGCGTGTCATGTGTCCGGGATACCACTGAATGCTCATTTACTTACCTTTTAAAATATCATTTAATTCCAACTCTGCCTCATTTAACTTTGAGGTAAACTATACCGATGCAGCCAATAGAAGAAATTAAGCCTCAGCAATCAGTCGAACTATTAAAATCTCTTCATATTTTGACGCGTGATGGAAAAATTAATCAAGATTCACGCAGGAAGCTTAAACAGGTTTACCATCTTTACCAGTTTATTGAACCTATTTTAACTGAGATTAGCCAGATCAAAGAAGATTATCTTCTTGTTGATCATGGCGCAGGAAAATCTTATCTTGGGTTTATCCTATATGATTTGTTCGTGAAGCTTTCCCAGGGAAAAATTATAGGGGTTGAATCAAACTCGATACTGGTCGAACAGTCAGAAAAGTTAGCAGAAAAACTTCAGTTTTCCCGAATGAAATTCTTGGCAACTGACGTTAAGTCGACCTCAGATTTAATTAAGGGCACTGTTGATATTGTGACTGCTTTGCATGCCTGTGATACAGCTACAGATGATGCGCTGCATTTTGCGCTTAGTAAGGATGCTGCTTATGTAATTTTGATTCCATGTTGTCAGGCTGAAGTGGCTAGCCATCTTAGGAAGAATAAAGCGCAATCGCTCAAGAAGCCTATAGCTGAACTCTGGCGTCATGGTATTCATACTCGGGAAATGGGTAGTCACTTAACAAATGTTTTACGATGCTTACTTTTGGAGTCACAAGGTTATCATGTGACAGTAACTGAGTTAGTTGGGTGGGAGCATTCTATGAAAAATGAATTAATAATCGCAAAAAAAACAGAAAATAAAAAAGGTAATGCAGCTGAGCGGATAGAAGAAATATTGCATGAATTTAATCTTGAGACGTTAAAATCTAAATTTTTAATTTAACAGCAATTAGGTGACCTAAGATTAAAAACAATTTACCATTATTTAATATAGAAAAATCTAAGATTCTCTTTCCAGAAGATCTTCCAGTTAGTAAACGGGTTGAGGACATTAAGAAGTCTATTCGTGATCACCAAGTGACTATTTTATGTGGTGAAACGGGCTCAGGAAAAACCACTCAATTACCTAAAATATGTCTGGCATTAGGCCGTGGTCGGAATAAGGTTATCGGTCACACACAGCCTAGAAGGATTGCAGCTCGAGCAGTTGCAACAAGAATAGCAGAAGAAATTAATACGCCCTTGGGGGACGTCGTAGGCTTTAAGGTCAGATTCACTGATAAGGTTAGTCGACAAACATCTATCAAGGTAATGACAGATGGCATACTGCTTGCTGAGACACAAAAAGATCCAGATCTAAGGCAATATGACACTCTTATTATTGATGAGGCACATGAAAGGAGTCTCAATATTGACTTTTTGCTTGGGTATATTAAAAGATTACTACCTAAGCGACCTGACTTAAAAGTCATTATTACAAGCGCAACCATAGATGTTGATAAATTTTCCGCTCACTTTAATGATGCTCCTATTCTCCAGGTAACGGGAAGAACTTATCCTGTAGAAATAATTTATCATCCACTAAAAAAAATTAATAATGAGTCATTGGAAGGTTCTGAGGATGCAATACTTAGAGCAATTCACTCAATCGAAAAAAATTCTGGAGATGTATTAATTTTTCTACCGGGCGAGCGCGATATTCACGATATAAAAAAATTCTTAATAGACCAATTAAAAAATGAATATGAAGTTCTACCATTATTTTCAAGGCTTCCTGTGGCTGAACAGCAAAAAATATTTAAGCAATCTGGATTAAGAAGAATAATATTGACCACTAATATTGCGGAGACCTCGCTAACAGTCCCTGGTATTAAGTATGTTGTTGATGCTGGGCTCGCACGCGTTGTACGTTACAGCCCCAGGCTTAAGATTGAACAATTGCTAGTTGAAAAAATATCACAAGCATCAGCCAATCAAAGATCGGGTCGCTGTGGAAGGATTGCACCAGGGACTTGTATTCGTCTATATGAGGAGGATGATTTTAATCAACGCCCTGAATATACTGATCCAGAAATACTAAGAACTTCGCTTGCCTCAGTAATTCTTAAAATGGCAGCATTAAATTTAGGCCCAGTGGATAATTTTCCTTTCCTACAATTACCCGCAACTCGATTTATTCAAGATGGCTATCAATTATTGTTTGAACTGGGTGCTGTTGATAAAGAAAACAAAATTACAGTACTTGGAAAGCAGCTTGCAAGATTACCAATTGACCCTTCGCTTGGAAGAATTTTATTAGAAGCAAAAAAAGAAAACTGCTTAACTGAAATACTAATAATTATTAGCGCATTAAGTATCTCTGACCCTAGAGAGCGGCCTTTAGAAAAATCAGAACAGGCAGATGCTGCACATCTAAAATTTCATGACCCTGAGTCAGGTTTTATTAGCTTTATAAAGATATGGAGAGGCTTGCAATTAGAATCAAAAGGAAAAACAAGTAAAGTGTTTAGAATTTTTTGCCAAAAAAATTTCCTTTCATTTACTAGGATGCGAGAATGGCAAGAACTTCATCGACAACTCCTACAAATTACTCTTGAATTAGACTTCCGTTCAAATGAAAAAGATTCAACCTATGACCGGATACATAGGGCTTTGCTATCAGGATTGTTAGGCAATATAGGATTTAAAGATAGCGATGGCTATGAATATAAGGGGGCCAGAGGCATTAAGTTTCTTATTGGCCCAAAACTCTTCCGAAAGAAGAATTATAAATGGATGTTAGCAGCTGAAATTATTGATACCGGTAGACTTTATGCGCAATGCATAGCAAAAATTGATGTTGGATGGGTCGAAAAATTAGCGGAACACTTAGTCAATTTTGAATATAGTAACCCGCGGTGGAATGAAAAGCTAAGTAGAGTAGACGCAACTCAACAGGTCTATCTTTATGGCTTAATAATTGAACCAGGCAGGACTGTTCACTTTGGCTCAATAGACCCCTTTAAATCGAGACAAATTTTTATTCGGGAAGGGTTGGTTGAACGTGGGTATGAAAGTAGCGGTCCTTTTTGGGCACATAACCTTAAGCTTATTGATGAAATTGAAAAGTTAGAGCATAAGTCCCGCCGGCAAGATATATTAATTAGCGAAGATATTTTATGTCAATTCTATGATAAAAAAATTGCTCAGGATATAGTCAATGGATCTGGGTTTGAATTTTGGCGAAAAAATATTGAGACGAAAAATTCAAAATATTTATTTTTAACCAAAGAATATTTGATGCAAAGGAGTGCTGATCAAGTTGATGAAATTCAGTACCCAGAAAAAATAGAAATTAATAATACTTCCATTGAGTTTAAATACCATTTTGAGCCTGGAGAAAAAAATGATGGCTTATCAATTCATTTTCCATACCCAATTTTAAGCCAATTAAAACCAGAGTTGTTTGATTGGTTAGTGCCTGGAATGATTAGAGAGAAAGTTACATTTATGATGAAGGGGCTTCCTAAAGAGTTTCGTAATCAATGTAGCCCCCTTCAGGAAGCTGTCACAGAATTTTTAAGTATTGCTGACAAGAGTCAAGAATTCGATTTAGAATTTATTAGATTTGTAAGAAAAAAAACAAAATCACAATTTGAGATAACGGAAAAATCTATCGAAGAACTCCCATCTCATTTGAAGGTCAATTACGTTTTGTTAGATGAAAAAAGCATACCTGTGGGGGAAGGAAAAAATCTAATAAAGCTTCAGCTTGATTATAAGGAGTTAGTTACAGAGGTAATTGAGGAAATCGAATTTGAGATTGAGCAAACTGAACTTCAGTACTGGCCAGATGTTGATGTTCCGATTCTCATAGAAAAGTCTTGGAGAGGTCAGACGGTAATTGGTTATCCCGCATTGGTGGACCGAGAATCCTATGTGGATTTGGTTGTGTTAGATAATGCTAAAGAAGCTGAAGAATTTCATTATGAGGGAGTGAGGCGACTGCTGAAAATTCAACTAAAAGATAAATTAAGAAATTTATCAAAAAATCCACCACGCTTTGAGAGTATAGGGCTTCCCTTGCAAAGTCATATTAGACCAGAATTACTTAAGGCTAATTTTGTCGATGTTATCATGGATGAAATGATGGAATTCACCCTCGAAAGTCCAAGAACTCAGAATGAATTTGATCTTTTAGTTTTGAATAGCAAAAAAATAATTCCAAGACTTACTCAGCAGTTATCCCTAGGGTTGGTTGGTATTGCTGAGGGCTACCATTTATTGGTTAAAACAATGAATCAATTCACAGCACTTCCAAACGATTTATTGAGCGATTGCAACGATCAGATCGACACTCTTTTACCACCCTTTGAAAAACCATTGTTTTTATTTAAACATATCGAACATATACCAAGATATATTAAAGCGGTAATCACTCGGCTTGAGAAATACCCACAAAGAAGAATTAAGGATGATGAGTTAATAAGAGATATTATTAGGCTACAAGATAAGTGGATAGAAAAGGTCGTAGAGATGGTTGAAAAAAATAAATCTATTCCCATTGAATTTATCGAATTTCAATGGGCACTTCAGGAGCTCCGTGTCTCACTATTTGCGCAGGAGCTTAAAACACCCTATCCAATTTCAGTTAAACGAATGGACCAACAATGGCAGACATTGGTAGATTTAAAATAATGGTATTAGTAAAAAAAATCATTAGTAAGTTTTTCAATTATCGGGAGCCGGATACTAATAGTGACTTTATGGATTGTTCGGTAGATGTGAGTGAGTTAGACGGTGTTCGTTCAATGCATATTGGATCAGAAACTATTCAAAGCTCGATGAATATTGCTGACCCATTTTTTCTAGAGCTCAACTACACAAAAGTTATGAGCCTATGCTTTATTTTTAATTCATTACCAAAAGAAATTTTGATTGTAGGTTTGGGTGGAGGCTCTATAGCAAAATTCTTTTATAAATATTCAAAAAAAACAGTAATTAATACCGTGGAATTAAATTCACAAG
>Ga0307998_1001769_pt1 | contig 11423 bp, 14 predicted proteins | sample Davwhametageno37_FD_203147 | JGI IMG/M metagenome (GOLD analysis project Ga0307998, IMG submission 203147) | Marine microbial communities from Davis Island wharf, Antarctic Ocean - #37 | ecosystem: Environmental > Aquatic > Marine > Unclassified | place: Antarctic Ocean: Davis Island wharf...
TAACAGTTGAATATATTTCTAAGTAAATAACAGACAGACTTATCAAATTTTTTTTAAGATGTTTGGTGTATCTTACTATTTAAAGAACCCTGTAGTAATAGTATAGGGCTACTATTATATAGCTGCCCATCAATTCGACCAATTGTATTCTAATTTTACCTATTAGTTACAAAGGCCAAGTGTCGTAGATATTAAAACACCACGTTCATATTTCTTTTTAATTTATCTAACTCATTAAATAGTTCATCTGATTTATTTATTAGCGATGATACGTTCAATAATTGACTATGTCCCTTTGCCATTAAACCCTTTATATTAAAACATTGATTACATCTACGAGAGTATCGGAATTTACGACCCTCCGATGTATTAAATTTACTATTACAATAATGTTTACTCCCACCGAACTTACTTGAATTCAGTTGTGCAAAAAGAGTTGGATTATTGAGTATATTTGTTAAGCGAGATATGAACCCCATGATATCAATGCGATATGAAAATATCGATGATATACACTTGCTATAATATGTATTAGTGTATACATGTTTTAGACTGATGCATTCTCCTATTTTGGTTTTAATCGACATTAGTCCCCCATATATTTCGTTAATTTCTCGTTTAATGATGTTATTTGTATCCGAAAACCCCTTAGAACATTTGCCCATTTTATCCACTATTAAAAAAAGAATTTGTGCGATAACGATAAGCATTTTAACTGATTTTGTTAACAGCCCAAACCCGTCGTCTACTACATTAAATATAGACCCGAATACTCCACCGATTGCTTTTATTTTTTTGGTCACACCCTTAAGTTTACCACCTAGTTTTTTAACACTGTTTGCTATTTTTTTAACACCAGATGCGGCCGATTTAACTCCTTTCTTCGTTTTTGAATATACCTTTTTAGCTCCACTACCAACTTTACGTATAGTTCTCTTGGTTGCTTTCCATGGATTCCACCCCCAAAAATGCTCTATATCATCATTACCCACTTGGCGCAGATATATACAATATATAGACAACATGAAGATGATTATAGTAATTATAATAAAAAGTTTATTCATATAATATATTACCATATATTATTTTAAAAGCCCAATTATAGTATGGATACCTCGTATAGGTCCCCACCCGGTATAGTTTCATTAGAAGAGATTATAGAAAAATATAGTGGAGTAGAACAGTCAATTAGCCTATTATGTATAATTAGTTCATACTCGCCAAAGGAGATTGAATTAGTGCCTATAGGTAAGACCAAAGAAACATATTATAATTTAGAAAATATGCATAAATTTGATTAAATAATAACACATGGTGATAAGTACGATAGATGTATAATACAATTCCTTCTAAAAAACATATACTACTTCGCCCCAGTTTAAAATTTATTAGACCCGGTGAGGAGATTATTGAAGAAACCATTGAAGACACCATTGAAGAAACCATTGAAGATACGATTGAAGAAACCATTAAAGACACCATTGAAGACACCATTGAAGACACGATTGAAGATACGGTGGAGATGGCTAATGAGTCGGAGTGCGCTCTCATAATCCCGAAATATTATCAACATTGTAGTATATTTAATGAACATTCCCCCAATGATATATCGTTTAAATATGATATGCTTTATCTTTTAGGAGTATGGGTATTATTTAGTTGGTTTATATCAACTATTGGAGTAATAAAGATGTAATAAGCATAATATCTAAAAATACCATTACTTTACATATACTATTAATTATAAATGTATGTGTAAAGTAACCAACTAACCAACAAGCTATATTATTAAAATTTGATATTAATATCACCTATGAATGTGTAATATTAATATTTTTATGAATCCTGAATATGTATGCGACGATTATGCGTCAAACAGTATGGAAGATGCTAAGGCAATTTTAGATAAATACGGTGTTGCTATTATAACTGGTGTTTTAGATAGCGAATCATGTAGTAAGTTGGAAGACGATATGTGGAATATGATCGAACAACTATCAATTAAATTTAAAGCGCCTTCCAAACCTATTACCCGGACAGACCCCTCCAGTTGGAAAGAAATATCTAGATTTTACCCAATCCATAATATGCTTATACAGCAGCACGTTGGTCACTCGGTTCCAGTATGGAATGTAAGACAGCATCCAAATGTAGTAGGCAGTTTTGCCAAATTATGGGACGTGAATTCAACAGATTTACTTACGTCTTTTGACGGAATATCATTCCATATGCCACCGGAAACAACTAAGCGGGGTTGGTTTAAAAATAACTGGTTACATTGTGACCAGTCTTTTACACGAAATGATATGGATTGTGTACAAGGCTGGGTTACGGCGAGGGATATTAATGATGGTGATGGGACACTGACCTTTTTAGAAGGCAGTCATAAATACCACAAAACTGTCGCCGACCACTTTAGTTTAACTGATAAAAAAGACTGGTTAAAATTAGAGCCCTCTATTGTCGACTATTATACGAATGACCTGAAATGTGAACAGAAATGCATTAAATGCCCTAAGGGTAGTTTAGTTTTATGGGATAGTCGCACAATTCACTGTGGGCGCGAAGCATCTAAAACACGTTTAGTTCCAAATACACGTTGTGTGATATATGTTTGTATGACTCCGCGCCAAAACGCCACAGCCGCCTGCTTGCGTAAAAGAATTAAAGCGTATGAAGAATCTAGAATGACTACCCATTGTCCACATAACCCTAAGCTTTTTGGAAAACATCCGCGGACATACGGTGGTGAATTGTATGACATGGGGGATATTGACGCACATGAAATAACTGACGTGGGTCGGCGACTAATTGGTTACGATTAAAATTTGATAAATGTAATCGGAATGTATAATATTAAAAATGTATTTTTTTAGTAACTTTCATATCAATCAAAACATGAATACCACTTGGCTATATTCCACATTGGGACTAGTGATTGTATATATCATGCGAGTTGATTTGTCGGTAAGTTGGCCAGCTATTATTCTGATTATGTTAGGAATCGCTCAAAGTAAATGGGCTCATTTGATATATCCCACAGATGAACTGTTTGATGTGGATTTTTCCGACGAAGAAGACGTGAAATACGTCGACAATGCCCATACCGAACATTGTATCAGTCAGATTATTAGCGTAGTTATAGCAGTGGCATTTTTAAAGTTGGGAAAGTACATGGCATTAATAGCAATGGGATAAGGGCGATTGTAAGTATAAAATTTGATATTTTAAATTATGTGTTATTAAGAGTAATTTTATTTTATAGAATGAGCTCTATTAAACAAGAAGTCGCCGCAATTCTAATGGACTATACCGACCATATGACAGAAGATGCATATATGGCCATTTTGAATGAACTATCTAAAATTCCGGATCACCGGGATCCAAAGACAGCAGTTGAACTACAGAAAGAACTTGATACGGCTACTAAACAACTGTATTCGGTAGAAGAACAGGAGGAATTGCTGCGCGACGAATTAGCGCGGGCTGAAAATTACATTAATTATACAAATAGGGCTATAGTTTCAATAATGGGTAACCCGCCTGTATACGAAGACGACGAAGTCATCTTATTTAATAAGTCGTTGAACACCAACAGTGTTGATATCGCATCTGATATGCGAGATATAATGCGCCAATTGCCACTGCGTGAACAACATGTGACCACTGATAGTGTTTATGATGCGGCAAGGGATGGTGTGGCGAGGGATGGTGTGGCGAGGGATGATTGGGTGGGTGATCAGGAATACGGAACAACGGTGTGGTCTTATACGACTCCTTATGGAGACGACGCATTGGTTGTCCGTAGTCGAGACGCCGAGGTGGGGTGGTTAGTAATTCCTGCCACCGACGCAACTACTCGCGACAACAGCCCTGTCATCGAGCGGTGGAAGATTGCTTGTTGGGATTGTATTTGGGCCATGGGACAGGAGCCCGATGAAAGTGAACTTATAGCGGATTCTATTGGGACTCTTGATGATGTGACGATATGTTACTATAACGGTTCCATCGATGGAACTTTCGCAGAAAAGAGCGTGGGCGATTATGAATTAGCCACCAGCGATATTGATGATGAAAACAATATTCTGGGTTGGGATATAGAATCTATGATATATAATATGAAAGATTATAATTATTCGATTAACAATTATTTTGGATATATATTACTAACGGAGTCGAATGACTTTTATAAAAGTCATTTTCCAGTTACACCGAATAGCATTGTTCGCGACAAGAGATATGAAAATAGCAGGAATATGATTACCTTGCGAAATCAACAGCCCTCTCTTCCGAATCGGGTGCGCCGCCGCCTAATAATGCTATAACTTCTTCCCTCCATTCACACATAGCCAATTCCTTTATAGCTGCCAGCTCTTCCAATAATTCTTTGTTTTCGTACCAATGCGCCTTACAAGTCGATTGTATTTTATAGTTTCCACCGGAATATAAACAAGTTGATACATAATCAAGTGACCATTTGGGATGTGGATGTAAGGTTTTAGTAAATGAATCTCCAATGCTGACAATTCCTGGTGTTAATATTTTACAAAACCAACCCGCCAATCCATGAGTTAAACAATATCGCTTCAGCCCTTTTAGTCCATAAGGTGAATTATGCGCTTTATCTAGTTTATAACACGGTTTTCGTGGACTTGTAACCTGTATAGTTAGATTTGAATTTGCTGAATTGATTTGAAAAATATCACCAATACATATTTCGGAGACAGTCATACCAGATACAACTATATTTTCACCGAAGGTCCCTGGGAATTTTTTAACTAATGTCGGACGAGTTTTAGATAATATATTGTAGTTTTCCAAAGACTGTAACAGAATGGCTCTCTCATTTGCCTGTTCGCCATAACATCCGATGGACGTGTCTAATTTATGCCAGTCATAGCTGTCATACAAGCCATTGTACGAACAATTCACACTTCTAACAGGCCGCCTATTGAATGTATTATTTTTTTTATCATTTATACTATCATTTATACTATCATTTATACTATCATTTATAATATCATTTTTAGCTGGTTTTGTATACATACTATTAATAGTTAGCATATGTGACGTTCTAGTATACGTACTATTAGAGGCTTTATGTGGAGATACTCGCAGATTATTTGAATTTAATATGGTTCATATCGATAAGAATATAATTAGTATATTCGGTCGCAATAGAGTCTAATGTATTTACACATATGATAGATTTTCGCAACATCATCTGATTATCATGGCGTTCATGGTAGGCATGATAATTTTGTCTAATTATTAATTCACTAATATCATTTATTAAATAACTTTTTCCATTTCCACCAGATCCATATAAATAAATACACTCGCCCGTCGACATTGCGTCTATTAATAATTGTTTAGCTTGTGGGGGAGTATTTGCTTTTAAATGAGTAATGGGCATATATATAATACCACGTGTGTCTCTATATTATAATAAATTTGATTTTAAAAATGTAATGTTAATTATATTAATTATGGATTTACATGTCAAAATTAATATAAGCATTGTAACAAATGCGGAAGGCAGTTCTTTAGGAGATGGACACCAAACAAAAGGGCTTAAACGGGATACCGTTGATAAGTTTTATACGAAATCATCAATTGTAAAGGAGTGCTGTTTAAATATACAAAAGTTTATAAATGTAGGTAAATCTACAGATATTATAATAGAGCCCAGCGCAGGTAATGGTGCGTTTATGGAGTGTATTAATTCGATGTGTGATAAAACATATTTCTATGATTTAAAACCCGATAATATTAATATTACACAACAAGATTTTTTAAAATTGGATTATACAAAATTTAAAAACAAGTCGGTTCACATTGTTGGAAATCCTCCTTTTGGGCGCCAATCTTCTACGGCCATTAAGTTTATACGTCTTTCTGCCAAATTTGCCAGTAGTATTTCATTTATACTTCCAAAAAGTTTCAAAAAAGAGAGTCTGAAAAGAAAAATTCCATTAAAATTCCATTGCGTGTATGAGGCCGATTTACCATATAACTCCTTTTTACTTAATAATAACGAATATGATGTTCCATGTGTATTTCAGATATGGCAGAAACAATCCGGCGATAGAGTTGAAGAAAAAAAATTAACACCCAATAAGTATACATTTGTAAAAAAAACAGATTCACACGATATATCATTTAGAAGGGTTGGTGTTAATGCCGGTAATATTGATACAGATACTATCTCAAAAAGCCCGCAATCGCACTATTTTATAAAATTCGACGAAGGTATATTTAATAAAGCGCTATTAGATAAATTGAACGCATTAAAGTTTACTTCCAGTAATGACACAGTTGGTCCAAAATCGATATCACAGCAAGAACTAATTAAAGAATTTATCATGGTCGTGTAGAGGTATGCGTCCAGTTGGATAGAGTTGTAATAGTTCTACGCCATCTATAAATTTTATTTTAATCTCTGGGAAATTGATATTACTTACACAGCAAAATTGCAAATCTTTGGTTTTTTTTTCGAAAACGTCTCTGTCAAACACTCGTCCCTGCCCTTTCATATTAGATGGTGTAAAAGATAGTCCTCCACCCGTAAATGTCTTTTGGTCTATTTTTATTTCACCATTATCCCCACATACGAAATCGTGTCCCCTACAGCCCTTAATATGGGTTATATTATATTCCTTGGCAACCCACACTTCTATTAAATGTGAAAATACGCGCCCATCTTTAAATACGGTCTTTAATATATCAGCGGTGAGAGTATCAAATGAAATATTGGCTAATAGGTGTGTATACGTTTTTCCCAGAACATACGACATTACTTTTATTGTTAAAAAACGAAAATAAATAATATCAAATTTGATTAATATTACATATATTGGACATTGTATATCGAATATACTGACCATTTAGTGAATAGTTCTTAAAAACACTTCTAATTTGTGTCTCTCTAACGTGCTTAATAGACCGACCGATATTTTAATATGCCGCGGATCGAGTTCATAAAATCTAATATTTGAGACGATTGTGTTTGAGTCTTTACTATTGTTCATATACATACGTTGGTATACCTGTAGATGAAATTTGGTATAGCCAATCATTGTTGGTTGATCGTTGTTTAGAAATCTCGTAATATCATTACTTAACCAATCTTTATCGGTGTCTCCTTCGGGTGTAACTGAAGATGTTGGGTAGGCTTTACTATATATATTACGCGCGTTATTTATGGTGTCGTAATAAGAGCGAATATCGTCTAGTAATTTAATTGGTTGTGGACAGTATGTATATGGCAAGATTTGGTCCCGAAATACGTCTTCTGGGATTTTAGACGCAAGCATGTTCATTTAAAATAATAATTACTCGAATATTCCCCGAAATTACATCAAATTTATATAACCATACAGATATTGAAAATTTGATGTAATATCGGGGGCATATTACATCATTATACATATAATATGAGCAATGAGTGGTTATCGGGTGATGAATCTTTCAGCGATTCCGATATTGATCCTGATGAACCATGTAAGAACCGGGATTGTGATATGGGAACATGTACTATATGTTATGGGAACAATAGTGGCGGACGCTGTTTGCGGGAAGGATGTACCCAAGACTGTTCTATGGAATATGAAGAATGTTGGTGCGACTGTATGAAGTGTGGTGGTATAAGTGAACCATATTTATGGTGTCTTTGTGGAGCCGATAAACTTCCGTGCCTTAAAGGGACACTTGGAAAGTTAACTCTTTTTCAATCATTATGGCGCGGATATTTTAGCCGTAAAGTATGATGTGTGTCGAAATATAGATGATTATTAATGTATAATAAATTAATCCGACTATCATATAATGAAATTTGATTGTTTATATTTTTTTATAAATATATATAAACATGTTTAGGAGTATGTCATCCGCTAAAAATTATTTCGGCAAAGATGTTGTAGTAAGGTGCCTCGAAAAGCACAAGGTGGATACTATTTTTGGATACGGTGGTGGTGCTATTTTACCACTGCTTGATTCATTAACTGGTAACAGTATATCATACTATATGAATCGACACGAACAAGGTTCAGGGCATTGTGCGGAAGGCTACGCTAAAGCATCTGGAAAACCAGGTATTGTCGTATCAACATCTGGTCCAGGAGTAACCAACTTAATAACCCCGTTACAGGATAGTTATTCGGACGGGGTCCCGTTAATTGTTTTGACTGGACAAGTCCCCACTACGTCTATTGGTACAGACGCCTTTCAAGAGTGTCCCGCAATTAAACTAACAGAGCCATGTACGAAATGGAATTATCAATTGACTCATTCAAATGAAATAGAAGATGTAATGGAAGAAGCATTTCATGTAGCTCTATCAGGAAGACCGGGACCGGTTCATATTGATATGCCTAAGGATATTTTAATGCAACCTCTTGATAGCTTTAAACATATATCCGATATTGTTGGATTGCCACATGGCTTCAAAGAACCATATACGATGGATGATGTCGGTATTGACAATCTATCCAATCTAATATATAATTCAGAAAAACCTATTATTATAGCGGGCCAGGGTTGTAACAATTGTAGCGATGCGTTACGTCTATTTGCGATTCATTCAAATATCCCCGTAACAACGACTTTACACGGAATGGGAGCATTCGACGAAAATCACCCACTTAGTTTACATATGCTTGGTATGCATGGGGCGGCATATGCCAACTATGCTATCCAAGATGCGGATCTGATATTATCATTTGGGTCAAGATTCGATGATAGAATTATTGGAAATAAAGATGGATATGCGCCCATGGCTCGACGGGCGGAGAAAATTGGAACAGGGGGAATATTCCAATTTGAAATCGACCCAGAACAAGTTGGTAAAACAATCCAACCTACTAAAACATTTATAGGAGACTGTGAGGCATTTCTAAATGTATTAAATACAACAACTAAATATAAAAACAGGACACCGTGGATGAACAAGCTACAAAGCTGGAAACGCGATATGCCATTTCAATATAGTAAAGGGGATGATACTATTAAAACCCAACAGGTGATTAAAACTATATCGGACAAAGTGCCTAATAAAAGTGACATTTATATCACAACTGGAGTTGGTAATCACCAAATGATGGCAGCACAATTCTATAACTGGACGCACCCGAAACAACTCCTAACAAGTGGGTCACTTGGAACAATGGGTGTAGGCGTACCATTCGCTATAGGTGCCCAAATTGCCATGCCAGATAAGACAGTTATATGCATTGACGGAGATGGCTCTTTTAATATGACTCTTACTGAATTAGGGACAATTGCCGAATATAATATTCCAGTTAAAATAGCAATTATGAATGATTCGAGACAGCAAATGGTATATATTTGGCAAAAACTATTCTTTGATAGTAACTTTATATCAACTACAAATAAAAATCCGGACTATGTACAGTTAGCAAAATCATTTGGGATTCATGCAATTATGTGCGACCATCCAGACGACTTGTCTGATAAAATAGATGAATTCTTGTCATACGATGGCCCAATTATTGCTAATTTTATAGTAGAACCCGATATATGTCTTCCTTTAGTTCCCCCTGGAAAGAATTTAGATGAGATGATTTTAACTAATCCCAAAGATGTACAATTAACCGGTATCGCACCAAATTAATTATAAATTTGATACTGTAAATTGTTTTATTTTTAAATTAAGGTTAATGTCTGAATTATGGATGGAGTGTTCAATTTGTATGGAACCGTATACATTACGCGATAATATAGCAACTAAATTAAACCCATGTAATCATCATATATGTTATGTTTGCTGCAATCGTATAATGGAAACAACAAGTAAGTGCCCCGAGTGTCGTGGTCCGATACGTTCGCACACGCGTCATTCTGAAATATGTTCCGTTTTAGAGAGGTATGGGATTGATGCTAATTCTAATAATATTAACGCACCGGATAGTATGTATCTGTCGCAAAATGAAAAGCGTGGCGGCGAAATTATCCGGGATAAATGTAAACACGCGGTTTATGTAATTGATAATAGCACCAGTATGATATGGTATAGTGATGGCAAGATTTTTAGTAGTGGAGATAACGGAGAAATATGTAAACATACTGGGGTGAATCGTTGGGACGAGGCGGTTGATAAAACAACGCAAATCGCCGTGTATAATATCAAAAGAGGCATATGTGCCGTATACTATTTGTTAAATTCAACATCATTAGTGCGGGTGATTAATAGGGATTATGTCGTAATTGACCCAAATCAGCCAGATAATATGGTCCAGTTACAACTAACCTGTCTAAAAAATAATATACTAAAATCATCGAATGTGCGGGGATCTACTCCATTGCACGAAATCACGAATTATCTCCAAACTTCACTACAACACTTTACGGAAACGGATGAGTATAAACACTATCCTATAAGCTATTCCATAATTACCGACGGTTCTCCAAATAATAGACAATTATTTGAAAACAGCTTGCGCAATTTAGCAAAAAAGTATAGCATATATCTGACCATTAATTTATGTACCGACGAAGAAGATACTATCCAATATTATAACAAACTCGATGTTACATTGGGAGGTGAAATGAGTGGATTGGATGTAATAGATGATTTTGAAGCCGAATATATAGAGGTATTTAATGCCGGTAATACGATAGTTACTTACTCAGAAGACGTTCATATTGCTCGTATGGCTGGGTGCTACTCTATTATATCGGATATGTTGGATGAAGAGGCCCTGCCATTACACTATATTATTAAATTATGTAATGAAGTGTTACAGATAGAAAATCCCCCATCATTTTATAACCAGGAGTCATATATACAATCTATTAAAGACTATAATTATGAGGTGTATGATATAACAAAACATAAATTCGTTCCGATCATAAATGTCCCAAAATTAAATTTTAAAATAACATGTTATAAGATATACGAGTCGTGTAATGTAAAATGGAGTATGTACAAATATAGCATATTAACAGCTATATTATCTATATTGATATGGAGTGCCATATATGTAATATTTTAATAGTCCTCCTCCCCCCTATAATAACTTGCCGTTGATATCTATTATAAAGCTGTATAATTTATAAATCAGAGTATATTTAGTAAATATATATTAATAATATATATGAACTATAATCAATTAGGTGGAGGAGCCTGTACGTTATGCAAATCGGTTGGTCCTAATGTGGGTAACAAAGCAACTTGCCCATTAAATAAAAAAGCTAAAGGTGGTGGCGATTATGCGAAGCATCCTAATGTTAAAAAGGGGTCTGTTTCCAAAATTAAATCCTCCAAGAAAGTTAAATCCCCCAAGAAAGTAAAATCCCCCAAGAAAGTAAAATCCCCCAAGAAAGTAAAATCTCTACTACCACTTAAGCAATTAAATATGGCCTGTCAAACCTGTACATTTATAAACAAACCATCTGCTAAACAA
>Ga0307998_1001771_pt1 | contig 11409 bp, 10 predicted proteins | sample Davwhametageno37_FD_203147 | JGI IMG/M metagenome (GOLD analysis project Ga0307998, IMG submission 203147) | Marine microbial communities from Davis Island wharf, Antarctic Ocean - #37 | ecosystem: Environmental > Aquatic > Marine > Unclassified | place: Antarctic Ocean: Davis Island wharf...
GTATTGACGCTGAATCAGTAAATAGCATAACTAGACGATCAATACCAATACCTTCTCCTGCAGTTGGCGGCATTCCATACTCAAGAGCTCTAATATAATCAGCATCATAATGCATTGCCTCATCATCTCCAGCATCTTTTTCACTAACCTGATCTTTGAACCTTTGAGCCTGATCTTCAGGATCATTAAGCTCTGAAAATCCATTGGCTATTTCACGGCCACCAATAAAAAGTTCAAAACGATCCGTAATAAATGAATTTTTATCATTACGCCTTGCAAGTGGAGACACTTCAGTAGGATACTCAGTAACAAAAGTTGGTTGGATTAATTTTTCCTCGACAGTTGCTTCAAAGATTTCAATTTGAATCTTTCCTAAACCCCAGTTTTCTTTAAGATGAATTCCAAAATTACTAGCAGTATTTCTTATATTTTCTTCTGCAAGATCAGTAGCTAATAATTTAGGATTATATTTTAAGATTGAATCAAAAACACTTAAGCGCTCAAACGGTTTTGAAAAATCAAACTCATCGCCCTGGTATTTTATTTTTGCTGACTTACAAACATCAATTGCAATACCTTTAAATAGGTTTTCAGTAAGGTCCATATAGTCATGATAATTTGCATAAGCCTCATAAAACTCAATCATTGTAAATTCAGGATTATGCCTTGGGGAGAGCCCCTCATTTCTAAAATTACGATTAATCTCAAAAACCTTATCAAAACCTCCAACTACCAATCTTTTAAGATAAAGCTCTGGAGCAATTCTTAAATATAAATCCATATCTAAAGCATTATGATGAGTAATAAATGGCTTAGCTGCAGCGCCTCCTGGAATGACTTGCATCATAGGAGTTTCCACCTCAAGATAACTGTGACTAATGAAGAATTGCCTAATATAAGAAATAATTTCTGATCTTCTCTGAAAAACTTTTCTTGAGTCTTCATTCATAATTAAATCAACATACCTTTGACGATATATTGTTTCTTGATCAGTGAGTCCATGAAATTTTTCTGGCAAAGGTCTTAGTGATTTTGTTAACAATTTAATATCACCTACTCGAACAGATAGCTCACCTGTTTGAGTCTTAAAAAGAACCCCAGATGCTCCAATTATGTCTCCAATATCCCACTTCTTGAATTGCTCATTGTAAAAGCCCTCATCTAGCTCGTCTCTAGTTACAAAAAGTTGTATTTGACCTGAAGTATCTTGAAGCTGCACAAAGCTTGCTTTGCCCATTATTCTTTTAAGCATTAAGCGTCCAGCAACAGTTACAAATTCTCCCGCCTCTTGAAGGTCCTCATTAGAATAGCTATCAAACTTCTCATGAATTGAGGTTGCTAAGTTTTGAGGTTTAAAATCATTAACAAAAGGATTGCCAGCCTCTCTAAGCAATGCTAATTTAGATTTTCTTTCTGCTATTAATTTATTTTCGTCTAGATTGCTCACTTTAATCCTATTGTTTGTTTGATTGTTCAATCTCTAACTTTGCAATATTTTTAGCTTTTTTTAAATCTTTTTCAGCTAGTTCAATTTTTCCTAACCGCTTAAATACCGAGCCACGATTATAATATGCCTGATAAAAAGTATTGTCTAAATCAATCGCTTGATTTAAATCTTTTAAAGCTAATTTATCTTCACCTATTTTAGAGTAAGCATTGCCTCGATTATAATAAGCTGCAATATATTCTGAATCTAAAGAAATTGCCTTTGAATAAATCTTGATTGAATCATGACTTTTATTTAAACGATCAAAGCAGTTACCCATATTATTTATAGCACCAACATCTTCTGGCTTAATCTTTAATGCTGTCTCAAAAAAATTAATTGCCTCATGGAAATTCTCTTTTTCTTGCTCCATATAAGCCAAGCAGAAAAAAGCTTCTGAGCTATTTGGATTTGATCTTATTGCTTTAGTCATACTTTCATAAGCAATATCATTATTACCTTGCTGTAAGTGTAAATTACCAAGATTCAAATGGGCATTAGAGGATAACTCTTGAGTGACCAAACTATTATTTATTAGCTCATTCCATACTTGTATTGCCATAGAAAGCTCTCCATTTTTTTGGTATGCATACGCCTTCACTATTAAATCACTGATTTCAGTATTATTATTCATGGCAGAAGCTTAATTAATCACTTTAATAATTTTTTGGCTCTTTCAATATTAATTAATGAGCTAGAAATATGCTTACTTTTATTTCTTGTTATTCTAAACAAATAAATTAAGCATAAAACTAATAAGAAAAGAGGGGCAAACCATAAGAGGTATGTTTTGCTATTGATTGGCGGTTTAAAGTTAACAAAATCTCCATATCGCTCAACCATAAATAAATAAATATCTTTATCAGATTTTTTATTTAATATCATTTCGCGTACCTGTTCACGAAGGTCACTTGCAAGACCAGAATTTGATCCACCAATGCTTTGGCCTTGGCATACAGGACATCGAATATTTTCAATTAAAACCGTATATCGATTTTCTTGATCAAGTGTTTCAAAGTCCTTTGCCTCAATACTTTCAGCAAAAGCTCCTTGAATAAGTAAAAGTGCAAGCACAAATTGAATAAAATAACGCATTCACTTAGCTGTTATTTAAAATTTTAATTTTAACGTATGCCACTTATAACCTTAGACAATATTTCCCTTAGATTTTCTGAAAAAGTTATCTTAGATGAAATTAATGCAACTATCCTTAAAGGCGACAAGATAGGCTTAATTGGTCGAAATGGTGAAGGTAAATCAAGTTTCTTAAAGGTTTTAGCAGGACTTATTCATGCTGATGATGGTAATTTAAAAGTTAAAAATAGTACTAGAATAAGTTACTTAGAGCAGCAACCTCCTGAAGATAATGATTATTCGCTATTTAATATTGTTGCTCGAGGTCTCGGAGAAACTGGGAAATTACTTGCTGACTATCATGACTCACTTCAAGTCGGAAATATTGAAAAAAGTGCTCGAATGCAGGATGAAATAGAAAGTAAAGATTTATGGCACTATTTACATCAAATTGAAACAATTTTAAATCGATTTAAATTAGAGCCATCAGCTAAGCTTTCAACACTTTCTGGAGGCTGGAAAAGAAGAGTAATGCTCGCTAAGGCTATCGTTCAGGAGCCAGAGCTTCTCTTACTTGATGAGCCAACAAACCATATGGACATTACTGCAATTCTTGATTTAGAGAAAATGCTCAAAGATTTTCATGGAACGCTAATCCTCATAAGTCATGATCGATCATTTGTAAACGGCATTGTTAATAAAATTTTTGATCTTGATCGAGGGAAACTTTCAATATTTGACTGTGGTTATTTGGACTATTTAAAGAGGAAAGAAAACCTACTTAATAGTGAAGAGCTAGAAAATGCACGCTTTAATAAAAAACTTGCGCAAGAAGAAACTTGGATTCGCCAAGGAATAAAGGCAAGGCGAACAAGGAATGAAGGCCGCGTTAGAGCTCTTGAAGATATGCGAAAACAGTTTGTAAATAAACGCAAACATCAAGGCCAAGTTAGAATTCATGCCTTAGAAGATGAGAAACGCGTCTCTAAGCTAGTTTTTGAAGTAAAGAATGTAAGTTACAAAATTGGTGAGCTTGAGCTCGTTAAGCTATTCTCTCTTCTAGTTTTAAAAGGAGAAAAGATAGGAATTATTGGAGGAAATGGATCAGGAAAATCTACCTTGATTAAACTTCTTCTAGGCGAACTTACTCCAGATGAAGGTAATATTCGGCGTTCAAAAACTATTCAACTCGCTTACTTTGATCAAATGAGAGAGTCACTTAATCCCAATATGAAGGCTATGGATTTTGTATCTGGAGGCAAAGATTTTATTGATATTAATGGAAAAAGTAAACATGTAATTGGCTACATGCGACAGTTTTTATTCACAGGAAAACAGGCGATGGCTCCAATTAAGATGTTTTCGGGTGGTGAAAAGAACCGATTAATGCTTGCTAAAATCCTATCTCAACCTGCTAATCTTTTAGTTCTTGATGAACCAACTAACGATTTAGATGTCGAAACGCTTGAATTATTAGAAGAAATGTTAGTTGACTATGCTGGAACATTGTTACTTATCTCACATGATAGAACTTTTTTAAATAATATTGTGAGTTCAACAATTGTTATGGAGGGTGGGGGTATTATTGATCAGTATGTGGGTGGCTATGATGACTATATCCATCAAAAAAATGAAAAAAATAATACTAAACCTAAAAAAGATGCAAGACTTAAATCAAAATCTAAAATTATTTCACAAAAGCTATCATTCAATGAGCAGCAACTATTAAAATCATTACCTGAAAAGATTGAAGATCTTGAAAATGAAATTTCAATGTCTCAAAAAATATTATCAGATCCTGATTTTTATCAAAATCCAGATGCACAAAACCTGACAATTAAATTAAGCTCTATGGAAAAAGAAGTGAGATTACTATATGACAAATGGAGTGAATTAGACAATGGAAACTAACTCTACACCATTAATTGTGGATCTTGATCACACACTAATTGACACGGATCTATTATTTTTATCTTCTTTAGGTGTGTTAACCAAAAGACCATGGCTTATCGCACATTATTTTTTCTGGCTTTGGAAGGGAAAAGGATATTTAAAAGATCAATTAGTAAGAAGATTTGAAATCAATATTCCTGAGCTTCCATACAATGATAGCGTTATAACTTACATAATGAAGCGAAAAAAAGAAGGCTCTAAAATAGTGCTTGCTACTGCTTCACATAAAAATTATGCTTTTGCGGTGGCTAAACACCTCAAGATTTTCGATGATGTTATGGCTAGCAATAAAGACTTTAATTTATCGAGCCACAATAAAGCGGACAGTCTAGTAGAACGCTATGGTGAAAGAAACTTTGATTATATGGGGGATCATATGAGAGATCTTCCTGTATGGGAAGTATCCAGACTATCAATCATTGTTAATGCAACAAGTCGCATAATGTCAAACACAAAGCACCTAAAAACTCTTGTTATATCAAGTAAAGCTTAAAAACCTTCTACAGTATATGATAAACCTGAAAGTACAATATAGATCAAAAATGTTGCTGCTATAACCCATGTTGTAACTTTCGAAAACCCAAGGTTTTTTCCCATTACTCGATTATAGAAAAGCCAAATAATATAACTTACTACAAGCGCTGCAATTAGAAGTCTTAATATAAACATAGGATAATTTATTTTTTAAATGATTGGTTTATTTTAATCGCTAATTTAGAATTAATGCCTACTACTTTTTGTAACTCATCAACACTTGCATTTTGCACTTCTTGGAGCCCTCCAAAATAGTTTAAAAGAGCACTTCGCTTCTTTAAACCAACCCCTTCAATTAACTCTAAAGATGAAGTGGTACGTTTTTTTGCTCTTTTTTTACGATGATTTTTTATTGCAAACCTGTGAGATTCGTCTCGAATATGGTTGATTAAAAGTAGAGCTGGGTCATAGGGTGGAAGTGTTATTTTTTTGACTTTTTCATCTTCAACTATAATAAGCGTCTCTAGGCCTGCCTTTCTTCCCTCACCTTTAGCAACTCCAACTAACATTACTGAGTCGATTCCAATTGAGTTCATAACCATAATTGCTTGGTTAAGCTGGCCTAAGCCACCATCAATAAAAACAATGTCAGGCATAGTTTTTTTTGAACCAAGAAGGCGGGAATATCTTCGATATACAGCCTGGTTAATTGCAGCATAATCATCACCAGGTGTTATGTCTTTAATATTGAATTGCCTATAACTACTAACCTTAGGGAGCCCCATTTCAAATACTACGCATGAAGCAGTTGTAGCCTCTCCCATCGTATGGCTTATATCAAAACATTCCATAATCTTTGGTAAAGTTTTTAATGCCAATGTTTTTTGAATTCCTTCAAGTTGTTTTTTCTTAGTAAATCTTAAGAGAAGATGCTGTTTTAAATTTTCTCTAACATTAAGAGTAGCCATTTCTAGAAAATGTTTTTTATCTATTCTTGGAGATTGTATAAGCTTTGTAGATAAGCCAGCTTCCAATATAGCCTTATCCTCTAGCTTGTGACTTAATACTATCTCTTTAGGAGTTTTTGTGCCCAAATAATATAACGGCAGGAATGCACTTAAAACTGTTTCACAAGAATCATTTTTTGCATTTTTTGGAAAGAAAGTTTCATTCCCAACTTGCTTCCCTCCACGGACAAATACAACTTCGATACAATGAGTATCAGCATCATTCATAATACTAACAACGTCCATATCAGAGCTAAATTGAGAGCCATGCCTTTCTTGAATTGTCCTCAAACCAATGAGCTGATCTCTATATTTAGCGGCAGCCTCAAAATCAAGATCAATAGAAGCATCTTTCATTTTTTGAGAAACTTGGTTTAAAAGCTTACTCGCTTTGCCATTCAAAAAGAGTGAGACCATATCAACATCTTGCTCATACTTAATTTCAGAAATTTTTCCAACACAAGGAGCGCTACATAAACCAATTTGATACTCTAAACAAGGACGAGAGCGAGCCCGATAAAAACTATTAGTACACTGCCTTACTTTGAATATTTTTTTTAGAAGAGCCAAAGCATCACGAGCAATATGCGAAGATGGGTATGGCCCAAAATAATGATAATTTTTATTTTTTTTACCCCTGTACATTCCTAAACGGGGATGAATATCATTACTAAGATAAATATAAGGGTAACTTTTAGAGTCTTTTAAAAGTATATTAAATTTGGGTTTGAACTGCTTAATAAGCTCATTTTCAAGAAGAAGTGCTTGAGTTTCTGTTTTAGTAATAATAATAGAAAAATTATCAATATTTTTTTGAAGAAGCTGAGTTTTTGCATTATGATTTGAACCAATAAAATAATTTGAAACGCGATTTTTTAAATTTTTTGCTTTTCCAACATAAATAACATTTCCTAGCTTATCAAGCATTTTGTAGACACCTGGCTCTTTGGTGAGAGTTTTAAGTTTTATTTTTATATTTTGATTATGCATTTCGTTAATTTATTTCACAAATATAGTACAATAGCCACATGAAATTTGTACCTAATATTTTAAAGGCTTTCCTGATCAATTTATGTTTTATCGGGATTATATTTGCGGGAGAATCCTGCCCATCTATTTCACCTAAAGTTGCTGCTGATAATCCTAAAGATCAAATAGAAGCTATTCTTAATGATATAGTCTGTTCTTTTATTGAATTACAATCTTCGAACGATGATAATTTAACCTCGACTCTAAATCTTACAAAAAAGAAAATCCTTCCTTTTATAGACCTTGAATATTTTACTGAAATGGCTCTTAGTACTCACTGGAAGAAACTTGATTTAAGGGAAAGGAAAATATTTGAACGCGATATTAAAAACTCTCTGATTGAGGAATATGTTGCTATATTGTCAAGCTTTTCAGATTGGGAAAATATTCAAATAGTTATTAATGATTATAGTCAAATTGAAAATTTTGCGAATGTTAAGGTTTCTGTATCTCTTAAAAATGAAACTGGGGATACTTCAGTAACTCTTAAATTAATTCGAACGAATCGCTGGAAAATTTATGATTTAGATTATCAAACTATCAGCATAATAGACATGGAAAAAATGGGTTATGACTCCAAAATTAAGCGTCAGGGTATTGAAAAGTTAATTCAAAAAATGCTTAATAAATCTTAGCATATGTATAAATTGGTAATTAATGGAGGAACATCTCTAAGTGGAAGCATTAGAACCTCTGGATCGAAAAATGCTACCTTGCCTATTTTTTTTGCTTCAATCCTAGCTGATGGCCCATTAAAATTATCAAATACTCCGCAATTAAGTGATGTCTCTACTTCGCTTAGGTTATTAATGGATATGGGATCTAACTTTGTTCTAGAAGAAGATGGTTCAATTTATATTGATTCATCAAACCTATCAAAATTAGTTGCTGAATATGAACTTGTAAAAACAATGCGAGCCTCAATTTTAGCCCTTGGTCCAATGCTTACAAAATATAAGAAAGCTAAAATTTCACTTCCTGGTGGTTGTGCAATTGGAACACGTCCAGTTAACTTACATCTTGAAGCTTTAGAAAAGATGGGTGCTAAAATTGATGTTAAAAATGGATATATTTATGCGAGCACAAATGAGCTTATTGGAGCAAATATTAACTTTGATTTAATTTCTGTAACAGCGACTGAAAACATAATAATGGCTGCAACTCTTGCTAAGGGTACGACTACTATTAACAATGCAGCACAAGAGCCAGAGGTAACAGATTTAATTATGTGTCTTAAAAAAATGGGCGCTAAAATTTCAGGTGAAAACACCTCTACTATAGTAATTGATGGAGTCGATCATCTAAATAGTATTGATTACTCCATTTGCCCAGATCGAATTGAAGCAGGAACCTATCTAGTTGCAGCTGCAATAACTGGAGGTAAAATTGTTGTGAATAATATTGAGCCAGATTCTATGCGTGCGGTGATTGGTAAACTAATCGAAACTGGTGCAGATATTCAAACAAATAAAAACACAATTAAACTTGATATGAAGGGAAAAAGACCTCAGCCTGTTGATATTCGAACTAGTGCTTACCCGAACTTTCCAACAGATATGCAGGCTCAATTTATGGCCCTTAATTCTATTGCAGAAGGAAGTAGTACTATTACAGAAACAATTTTTGAAAATCGTTTTATGCACGTACCTGAACTTAGTCGTATGGGAGCCAATCTTAAGCTTGAGGGTAACACTGTTGTGTGTAAAGGCGTAAAATTATTATCTGGAGCAAATCTTATGGCAACAGATCTTAGAGCTTCTGCTAGCCTAGTTTTAGCTGGTTTAGCTGCCCAAGGATCTACAACAATTGAGCGCGTCTACCATCTTGATCGTGGTTATGAGATGATTGAAGAAAAATTTAAAATGCTGGGAGCAGATATAGAGCGCGTTCAGCACTAAACTAATAAATTTATATACTGACATGTTAACGATTGCACTTTCTAAAGGTCGAATATTAGACCAGACACTCCCTCTTCTTGAGAAAGCGGGTCTTTCTATCTCTAAAAGAGAGCTTGAAAGTAGAAAATTAATTTTAGATACTAATCTAGATGGTGTTAAAGTTATTGTCATCAGGGCAAGCGATGTTCCTGTTTTTGTTCAGCACGGAGCTGCAGATCTTGGAATTGCAGGAAAAGATGTTCTGTTAGAGCATGGTGCTGATGGCGTTTTTGAATTACTTGATCTTGGAATCTCAAAGTGCCGCCTTATGGTTGCATCACAGGAAAATCAAAACTTAAATAAAAGCACCTTAAAAGTAGCAACAAAATATGTCAAATCAGCAAAAGAATTTTTTTTCTCAAAAGGCCAACAAGTAGAAGTTATTAAGCTTTCTGGAGCAATGGAGCTTGCGCCAATAGTCGGTCTTTCAGATTGTATTGTTGATCTTGTAGATACTGGTAATACACTCAAAGCCAATAACTTAGTTCCGCTAGATTTAATTCATGATATAAGCTCGAGACTTATTGTAAATTCAGCAGCATTTAATACTAAGCATAGTCAAATTAATGACTGGGTTAAAAGCATAGAAAAAAACTTATGATTAGCTTATTGTCTTCTAGTAATGAGGATTTTGATGCTCAACTTTCTTCATTAATTTCTTGGGAAGCCTCCTCTAATGAAGAGGTAAATAAAACTGTTAGAAAGATTATTAAGGAAGTAATAGATAAAGGAGACAGCTCTGTTTTAAGTTTCACTTTAAAGCTTGACTTACTTAAAGCCAAGTCAGTTTCAGAGCTAATTATCCCAAAAGAAAATCTTAAAAAATCATTCAATAACCTAGATCAAAAACAAAAAGATGCCCTTTGTGTTGCTGCAGAAAGAATTAAATCTTATCATCAAAAACAAAAACAAGAGTCATGGAATTATACTGAAAATGACGGTACAGTATTAGGACAAAAAATTAGCCCATTAGATCGGGTTGGTTTGTATGTCCCTGGAGGTAAAGCAGCCTATCCATCCTCAGTACTTATGAACAGCATTCCTGCAAAAGTAGCAGGTGTTAATGAGTTAATCATGGTCGTTCCAACTCCAAAAGGAATTGTCAATGAATTAGTATTGGCAGCAGCTCATATTGCAAAAGTAGATATGGTTATTACTATAGGTGGCGCTCAAGCAATTGCAGCACTTGCGTATGGCACTGAAAGCATTCCAAGGGTCGATAAAATAGTTGGTCCTGGTAATATTTATGTTGCAACCGCAAAAAAACAAGTTTTTGGACAAGTTGGTATTGATATGATTGCGGGGCCTTCTGAAATATTAATCATTTGTGATGGTTCAACAGATCCTGACTGGATTGCAATGGACTTATTTTCTCAGGCGGAACATGATGAAGAAGCTCAATCAATTCTTCTTTGTCCAGATGAAGGTTTTATTGAAGAAGTCAAAAATAGTATTCAAAAGCTACTCCCTACAATGAAAAGAGAGCATATTATTCGAACAGCACTTAAAAATAGAGGTGCACTAATTCTAACAAAAGATATTGCTGAAGCAATTGAAATATCTAATCAAATTGCTCCAGAACATCTTGAGCTTTCTGTTGAAAATCCAGAATCTATACTAGATGATATTAAACATGCTGGCGCAATTTTTATGGGTAAGTATTCTTCTGAAGCTTTAGGTGATTACTGCGCTGGACCAAATCATGTTTTGCCAACCTCAAGTACTGCAAGATTCTCATCACCTTTAGGCGTTTATGACTTTCAAAAAAGGTCTAGTATAATAATGGCATCAAAAGAAGGTGCTATAAATTTAGGTGGAACTGCGGCCACTCTGGCTTATGGTGAAGGACTTCAGGCACATGCAAAATCAGCACTTTATCGCACAGATAAGAAATAATTACCCAGGAAGCGCCTGATAATAGCCATTTTCTTTTACAACTTTAATTGGCCAATCAAAAAGATTAGTAAGGTTGCTATTCGTTAAAATTTCATCCTTGCTACCATCCATAATAACTTTCCCTTTTTTTAATAATATCACTCTTGATATTTCAGGTGGAATCTCATGCACATGGTGAGTAACCAATACTACCTTTTTACCAGTGCTCATTAGCTCTCTCATAATTTCAAGGTACTGAAAACAAGTGCTTATATCAAGTCCACTCGTTGGCTCATCAAAAACTAAAACTGCTGGATCATTAACGAGTGACCTTGCAAGAAGAAACTTTCGCTGCTCACCCGTAGACATTGATGAGTATTTTCTATCCTTTAAGCTTGAAATTGATAGAAGATCCATAACTTCATTTGCGCGATCTAGCATCTCAGTATCAAACTTTTGATGCGCCCAAATTCCATCACTAGAATAAAAACCAGATAGAGCAACATGCAAACCAATGGCGCTATTAGAATAATTGTTTTGCAGATGTGGTGAAACAATGCCAAGGTTAGATCTA
>Ga0307998_1001776_pt1 | contig 11394 bp, 8 predicted proteins | sample Davwhametageno37_FD_203147 | JGI IMG/M metagenome (GOLD analysis project Ga0307998, IMG submission 203147) | Marine microbial communities from Davis Island wharf, Antarctic Ocean - #37 | ecosystem: Environmental > Aquatic > Marine > Unclassified | place: Antarctic Ocean: Davis Island wharf...
TGGATGTACAGAAAATTTATAATTATTCTTAGATGATAAATGAGCTCTAAGAGCCCCTGCTAGGGCAATCATAGCCCCGTTGTCTGTACAAAATTCTAGTTTTGGGAAATAAGCTTTAAAATTTTCTGTTTTAGAATGAAATATTAATTTCTCTCTTAATTTTTTATTTGCCCCAACACCTCCAGAAACTACTATATTCTCATAGCCAGTTTGTTTTAGAGCTTTAATAGATTTTTTTACTAGTACATCTGTGATAGATTCTTGAAAAGCAAAAGCAATGTTTGCCTTAACTATGCTTGTTAATTTTGGTTGTTTTTTAACTAAAGTTAAAACAGCAGTCTTAAGCCCACTAAAACTAAAATCTAATCCATGAGAATGAAGTAAGGGCCTAGGGAGTTCAAACTTAGGAATACCTTTATCAGCTAATTCTGATAATGCAGCGCCGCCAGGGTAACCTAATCCAAGTAGCTTTGCTGTTTTATCAAAAGCTTCTCCAGCTGCGTCATCTAAAGTATCACCCAATACTTCATATTGACCTATTTCTTTTACATCTATCAATTGAGTATGACCACCCGATACTAAAAGCGCTAAAAAGGGGAAAGTTGGTTTATCATCTTCGAGCATTGGGGCTAATAAATGACCCTCGAGATGATGTACTGGTATAGATGGAATATTAAGGGAATATGCTAAGGCTTCAGCCAAAGTGCTTCCAACTAAAAGAGCACCAGACAAGCCAGGCCCGGCAGTGTAAGCAATTGAGTCAATTGAGTCAATTGAAATAGAAGTATCTTTAAGTAAATGATCAATCAGTGGAACTATATATTTTATGTGGTCACGGGAAGCAAGTTCAGGAACTACTCCACCGTAAAAAGAGTGAAGATTAATTTGGGAATGTAAAGTATGCCCTAAGAGCCCTTTTTCTGAGTCATAGATAGCAATCCCTGTTTCATCACATGAGCTTTCAATACCAAGAACAAGCATTTAAATAGTATTTTTTCTTATATTGGTTGAAAAAAATGAATATTAGCATTAAAATGTCACACTTTCTTAAATTAGTATAAATATTTACTAATTCAAAGATTCAAACTTTAAAGAGATTATTGATGTCAACAGTAAAAGTAAAAGAAAACGAACCATTTGATGTAGCACTTAGAAGGTTTAAAAGACTTGTTGAGAAAACAGGATTGTTAAATGATTTGCGCGCTAGAGAATTTTATGAAAAGCCAACATGGGAACGAAAAAGAAAAGCTGCGGCAGCCGTCAAAAGACAATATAGACTTCTAAGAAATCAGATGCTTCCACCAAAACTTTTTTAAGTTAAAAGTGCCCTTAAAGCTCCAAATTACTGACGACATGAAATCTGCAATGCGCAGTAAAGATTCTTCTCGTCTAGGAACTATTAGGCTTCTTCTAGCCGCAATCAAACAAAAGGAAGTTGATGAGCGAATCGATCTCGTTGATTCTGATATTATCTCAATAATTGATAAGATGTTAAAGCAGCGACGTGATTCCATTGAAGCATTCAATAAAGCAAATCGTAATGATTTAGTTGAGAAAGAAGAGTCTGAGCTCAAAGTACTTCAAGAATATATGCCTCAGCAATTAACGGAAAAAGAAGTTGAGAAAGTTATTATTGATACAATTGAAAGTGTTGGAGCTAATTCAATGAAGGACATGGGTGCAATAATGAACATCCTTAAACCTAAGCTAGCCGGTAAAACTAATATGGCTGATGTCTCAAAAAAAATTAAGACAAAACTTACTTAAATTTTTTAAGAGTTAATTCATAATTGGGCACGCATATTGGTAAATATTAAGATAATATTTAATAATGATCCCAGAATCTTTTATCCAAGAACTTTTAAATAGAATTGACGTTGTTGATGTCATTGATAAAAAAGTTACACTTAAAAAAGCAGGGGCAAACTATTTAGCTTGTTGCCCATTTCACCAAGAAAAAACCCCATCCTTTACTGTAAGCCCATCAAAACAGTTTTATCATTGTTTTGGTTGTGGTGAACATGGCTCTGCAATAAGTTTTTTAATTGAATATGAGGGATTAACTTTTGTTGATGCTATTACTGAGCTTGCTAATTCAATTGGTTTAAAGGTGCCAAATGATGCACCTCAGAGAATAGAAAAAAGTACTGAGTATGCAAATTTAGAAGAAGTAATTAAAATCGCAAGTATTTTTTATCAAAAGCAATTAAGAGGGTCATCAAAAGCGATAAATTATTTAAAATCACGAGGATTGACTGGAGAAATAGCTAAGGAATTTTCAATTGGTTACGCTCCTGAAGGGTGGCAGAATTTAAAAATAGCCTTTAAAAAATATGAAGATGACATTCTTGTAAAGGCAGGTCTGGTAGTCAAAAATGAAAAAGGAAAGCACTATGATCGGTTTCGAGATCGAATTATATTTCCCATCTATAGTGATAAGGGAAAGATGATTGGCTTTGGAGGGAGGGTAATCAATTCAGAGGATACTCCTAAATATTATAACTCTCCTGAGACGCCTCTATTTCAAAAAAGTTACGAACTTTATGGATTATTATCGTCAAGGAAACCAATTAGAGAAAAAGGCTATGTATTAGTTGTTGAGGGATATATGGATGTAGTCGGGCTTGCACAAAGTAATATTAAAAATGTTGTGGCAACACTTGGAACAGCGACTACAGCATTTCATATTAAGAAGTTAATGAGATACACAAAAGAGATTATTTTTTGTTTTGATGGGGATGATGCTGGCCGGAGTGCGGCATGGAGGGCGATGAATAATGCTTTAGTTTCAGTTACTGATAGCACTCAATTAAAATTTTTATTTTTACCAGATGGGCATGATCCAGATTCATTTGTCAGGGAGAATTCTTCAAAAGATTTTGAATTGCTAGTTAAACAGGCAACTCCATTAACTGAATATATAATAAAATATCTAACTAAAAATAATGATCTTGTCACTTCAGAAAAGAAAGTTCAGTTTCTTAATGAAATTAAGCCCATATTAAAAGAAATCACTGCCATAAAATTATTATTGTTGTTTAAAAAAAGAATAGCAGAATTAATCAATCTTAATATTGAAGAGATTGATCAAATATTAGAGATAAAAAAAACATATACCCAAAAAGCTAGTATTAAATTACCAAATCGTCTTCCAATGAGCGCTAAAAGAAGATTTTGTCTTTTACTTATCCTAAGACCAGATTTAATTGAACAAGAAGATTTAAAGTTTTTTACATCGGAGAGTGTTGATGACAAGTTAATATTAGCGATAATAGAGGTTACAAATAATAAGGGAGAATATAATTCAGCAGCGATTATGCATTTTATATCAAGTAGATTTGATGGTGAACTAGTTAAACAAATTCAAGAGCAACTTACAAAATTTGATGATGAAATGGAAATGCAGGAAGAAATTAAAGCTTTAAGGTTTAGTATAAAAAAACGTCATTTTTCTTTAACAAATAAAAATAAACTTAATGAGGCAACAAAAAAAAGCTTAGATTCACTTTCTGAAGAAGAGAGAGAATTTATAAAAAATATAGGAAAATTATAAGCAATTGATTTTAATGATTTTTATAAGATAAAATATAAAAGTTAATTGATTTAAAAGCGATACTCTGATAAAATCCAAAGTCCAAAAATTGATATATATCATTATATTTTCAGCCCCATATAAATAATCAGAGGTAGCCATGGCAAGACCTAAGAAAAATCCAGCAGATAAAAAAACCAAACGCGTTACTAGAGTTAAAAAACTTAAAGACCTTTATTTAAAGGATGCGGCTAATAACCCTGAAGAAGCTGAAAAGAGAAGAATGCAATTAAAAGCTTTAATTATCCTAGGAAAGGAAAGAGGCTATTTAACTTACGCAGAAATTAATGACCATCTGCCTGATGAGATTACCGAAAGCGACCAAGTGGAAGGCATTATCGGCATTATTAATGATATGGGTATTATGGTCTATGAGCAGGCACCTGATGCCGAAGAGTTATTATTGTCTGATGCTCCTGCTCCAGTAACAGATGAAGAAGCTGCTGAGGAAGCAGAACAAGCATTGGCTACTGTTGATTCTGAATTTGGTCGAACAACTGATCCTGTTCGAATGTATATGCGAGAAATGGGAACAGTCGACTTATTGACACGCGAAGGCGAAATTGTAATTGCAAAACGAATCGAAGAGGGCTTAAGAAGTATGGTTCAGGCAATTTCAGCATGCCCAGGAATCATTGAAGATTTAATGACAATAGCTGAAAAAGTAAAAAAAGCTGAAATAGGGGTTGATGAATTTGTTGATGGCTTGATAGATATGGAGGCACAGAAAGAGCTAGAAAAGGTAGAGGCTGCATTAGAGCTTGAAGCATCAGATTCTCAGGAAGAGGAAACTGAAGATGAGAATGATACAGGTAAGGCAAGTGGAATGTCGCCTGAAGATTTAGCTGAATTAACAACCGAGGTATTAAGACGATTTAGCGTAATTAAAAAAGCGCATAAGAAATTAGGTGACTTACGCGCTAAACAAAAATGGATGGATGATCCTGAATATCAAAAACATCAAGATAATATTCTTAAAGAGCTCGTTACTTTTAGATTTGCTTCAAAATTTGTAGAAATGTTGTGCGACAAAATTAGAACATTTATTATCCAGATTAGGTCCCATGAAAGGCAAATAATGGAATTTTGCATTGACAACTCTAAAATGCCTAGATCACATTTTGTTAAAAATTTTCCAGGACATGAAACAGATTTAAAATGGCTTAAACAGCAGATGAAGGTAGATAAACCCTATGTTGTTGAATTGGAAAGAAGAAAGCATGACATTATAGATCAGCAAAAAAAATTAGTTGCATTAGAGATCGAATCTGGAATTCCTATTAAGAATTTTAAAGAGATTAATAAGCAGATGGTTTCTGGCGAATTCAGAGCAAAAAAAGCAAAGCGCGAGATGATAGAGGCAAACTTGAGGCTTGTGATATCAATTGCTAAAAAATACACCAATCGCGGCTTACAATTTTTAGATTTAATTCAAGAAGGCAATATTGGACTTATGAAAGCTGTAGATAAGTTTGAATATCGTAGAGGGTATAAATTTTCAACTTATGCGACTTGGTGGATTCGTCAAGCAATTACTCGTTCAATTGCTGACCAAGCTAGAACAATTCGTATCCCAGTTCATATGATTGAAACTATAAATAAAATGAACCGAATTTCTAGACAAATTTTGCAAGCTACAGGACAAGAGCCTGAGCCATCAGAATTAGCAGAAAAGATGGAAATGCCTGAGGAGAAAATTAGAAAGATATTAAAAATATCTAAAGAACCAATTTCAATGGAAACACCAATTGGAGACGATGAAGATTCACACCTAGGTGATTTTATAGAAGATGTTGGAACTTTGACCCCCGATGATGCAGCCGTATATGCAAGTTTAAGAAATGTAACATCAGAAATCTTAGAAGGGTTGACACCTCGTGAAGCCAAAGTTCTAAGAATGAGATTTGGTATAGAAATGAATACAGACCATACGCTTGAAGAGGTTGGAAAGCAGTTTGATGTGACTCGAGAAAGAATACGTCAGATTGAAGCAAAAGCCCTTCGAAAATTAAGGCACCCTACAAGATCTGAAAGATTAAAAAGCTTTTTAGAGGCTAAAGAGTAAAACGAAAGGGCCCATAGCTCAGTTGGTTAGAGCAGGGGACTCATAATCCCTTGGTCCCAGGTTCGAGTCCTGGTGGGCCCACCAATCAATACGATGCTTTTAGGGGATTCTTCTTCTAAAAGTCATAAAGAAAACCCTAATTTTAAAAACTTAACCTTACAGTATATAAACCCTATACATCTCCAACTAGCATAATTTCTTTTACACACAATATCTTTTACTAAGCCCCTCCTGGTTTGACAAAACATAAAATAGGCCTAAAGTAATAATTAGTACATAGTTTAGTTTAAGTTTGTATTTAGACTTTGAAGACTTTGACTTTACTTTTTTCTGTTCATATTTTGATTAGAATTAAACTGAGCAATTTTAACTTTGGAGATGAAGATGACTACAACTACAGATCTTAAAGACTATAAATCAATAACTAATTTACTAACAAGCCACTATTTAAAAGGTGCAGTTTCAGGAAAAGGGTCTGAAATGAAACCTTCATTTCATGATGATGCAGCTTGGTATGGCTATGTAGGAGCAGATCTAGTTGCAGGACCAATCCAAACTTTATATGACTGGCATGATGGCAATGGTGCAGCTACAGATTTAGTTTATAGCATATCAAAAATCGAAATAGTAGGTACGGCAGCAAGTGTGAGAATTGAACTTGATAACTGGAAAGGAGCTCGTTTTACTGATTTTTTTAATATGCTTAAAGTTGATGGAAAATGGCAAGTAATGAACAAGGTTTTTTACTTACATCCATAGGACATTATTTAAGGGGAAAAATTTTTTATTGATGTCAATATTTTCATTTAGGAGATGAGATAATGAATAAACCAGTAGATTTTGATGTAGAAACTTTTCATGGCGGATGCCCTCATGATTGCCCAGACACTTGCTCCATGGTATTTACGGTAAAAGATAAAAAATTAATAAGCGTAACAGGAAACCCTGATCACCCAATGACTCAGGGCGGTCTTTGCGTCAAACTTAAAGATTACGAACAACGGCATTACCATCCTGATCGTTTGTTATATCCAATGAAGCGTAATGGTCCTAAAGGTACTAAACAGTTTGAACGCATTACGTGGGATGAAGCGTTAGATACGATTACGAATAAATGGAAAAAAATTATTGCAGAAGATGGCCCGCAAGCAATTATGCCAAATAGTTATTTAGGTCATCAAGGTTTAGTGCACGGCTTAAATGGCGGCGACGCTTTCTTTAATCGCATGGGCGCAACTGTTACTGAACGTACTTTCTGTGGTGAAGGTTCTTGTACCGCATGGTTAATGACTGTAGGGCCAACTGCTGGTGTAGATCCTGAAAGCTTTATACATTCTAAGTACATCGTTATTTGGGCATGCAACTCGGCTAGCACTAATTTACATCACTGGGCTATAGTTAAAAAAGCTCAAGCAAAAGGTGCAAAAATTGTAGTCATTGACTCATTTGCATCTAAGACAGCAAAACAATCTGATTGGCATATTGCGCCTAAACCAGGGACAGACGGTGCTCTAGCGATGGCTATGATGCAGGTGATTATTGAAGAAAATCTGCAAGACCAAGATTATATTGATAACTACACAGAAGGCTTTACAGAATTATCAGAACGCGCTAAAACCCGCACACCTGAATGGGCAGAAAAAATTACTGGTATACCTGCTGAAGATATTCGAAAATTTGCACGTGAGTATGCAACGTCACAACCTTCTGCAATCCGAATCGGAGTTGCATTAGAGCGAACTTACGGCGGTAGCCAAGCCATTCGCGCAGTAACATGCTTACCTGCTTTGACTGGAGCTTGGCGTCACGTTGGCGGAGGTGCATTGCAATTCCCAGTATGGGAGCACCCTTATAAGTTTGATGTAATGTGTCGTCCAGATTTAATTCCTGAAGGCACGCAAGTCGTAAATAACCTACAGTTAGGTCGTGTACTTTTAGGAGAAATAAATTTAAAGACACCTATTAAATCGATGATGGTATGGAATACTAATCCGCTGACGCAGGCACCCGAAACTGACAAAATTGCAAAAGGTCTAGAACGTGAAGACTTATTCACTATTGTAGCTGACCACTTTATTACAGATACAGCGGCTTACGCAGACATTATTTTACCAGCTGCCATGGGGGCAGAGATGGAAGACATGATTCTCTCATGGGGCCATCTATACCTTACCTACAATGAAAAATGTATTGAAGCACCAGGTGAAGCAATATCAAATATGGAAATTTTCAGACGTTTAGCCAAGTTAATGGGTTATGAAGAAGAGAACTTTAAATGGAGTGATCATGAGTGCCTAGAAAACTTTGTAGATTGGGATGCCTCAACTTGTGAAGGCATTGACTTAGATTATCTTCGCGAGCATGGTTACGCACGCTTAAAAGATTTTGGTGATAAGGATTTGCGTGCACGCCATGCTAAGGGTGAATTCGCGACCGAAACTGGAAAATGCCACTTTATGGTGGAAGGCGCTAAGAACTTTGTAGCAGGCCCATTTCGTCAAATGTACGAAGGTTTCCAACCAGGAGAAGATTTGGACTCATTGCCTGATTATGTTGAATCACGTGAAACTCCAGCAACAAATCCTGAATTAGCAGCTAAGTTTCCACTTAATATCATTTCACCTAAGAGCCATGGCTTTTTGAATTCTTGTTACGCAAATGATACAAGGAAACAAAAAGGGCAAGGTGAACAGTCTATATTACTAAATAAATTAGATGCAGAAACACGTGACATCAAAGACGGGTCAGTTATTAAAGTCTTTAATGGCCGTGGTTCTTTTAAAGGAATAGCAAAAATTTCTGAAGATGTGAATGCCGGCATTGTTGTTGCCACTTTGGGTTATTGGCGCCAACTAAATGATGGCACAGTTAATTGCATTAGCTTTGCTGAATTCGGGGATATGGGCCATTCCCCAACATTCTCTGATAATTTAGTAGATGTTAGCTTAGGCAGTTTATAGTTTATGAGCACAAACTATGGTCGCTGTGATTGTGGAAGTATTGAATATGAGTTTCAGGATAATCTAATCAATACAGTATTTTGTCTATGACAACATTAGTTACTGACAATTGCAAAGGCTGTCGTTTTACAGAATGTGTAATAGCATGCCCAGTTGATGCGTTTCATGCTGACGAAGAAATGTTGTTTATTAATCCAGACGTTTGCGTTGATTGTGGGGCATGTGTTCCCAAGTGTCCTGTTCAGGCAATCTATGAAGATCTAGATCTGCCAGATGAGTTAGAAGAATGGGTTGATATAAATGAAAGACGGACAAAAGAATTACCAAAAATTATCAAGAAAGAACCTCCTTCTATAGGCGCTGAAGATCGTAAAAAAAATTTAGGCTTTTAGTGGTAGCAAGTCTGAAAAAAGAATCTCAGCTCAAAGTAGCTATTATAGGTAGTGGTCCAAGCGGATTTTATGTTGCTGATTCATTAATAAACTCTGGTATCTCTGTTGAAATTACGCTTTTAGAAAAACTACCATGTCCCTATGGTTTAATTCGTTATGGTGTTGCTCCAGATCACCAAAAATTAAAACGAATAGCTAATACACTTGATACTATTGCTGAACATCCTTCCGTTACCTTTCTTGGCAACGTTGAATTAGGCAAGGATATAAGCCTTGAAGAAATAAAATCAAACTACCAAGTTATAGTGTTTTGCAATGGCATGTCTGACAGCGTTTCACTTGGGATCGACGGTGAGCATTTAACTGGGGTGCATCCATGCAATGATTTGATAGGTTGGTACAATGGCCACCCTGATTATCAGGGACTGGAATTTAACTTTAATCATGATACTGCAGTAGTTATTGGTCATGGGAATGTTGCAATTGATATCTCACGGATTTTAAGCAAATCTATAGATGATTTACGAACATCTGATATTCCTGAGTATGCACTAGAGATATTATCTAAGAAAACATTAAAGCATGTACATATGATTGGCAGACGTGGGCCAATTCAATCTAAATTCACGACTAAAGAATTACATGAGCTAGGTAAATTAAGCAATTGTAATGTTTCATTAGACCCAAAATACCTTAATCTTAATTCAGCCTGCCAACAAGAACTTGATGACACATCAAATACTATAGTCCATAAAAATTATAAAGTGATGCAATCATATGCTGACAATTTTTCAGCAGTGAATGATAACAATAAAACTCAAATAAGCATTGATTTTATGATGAATCCGAAATATTTCACAGGAAAAAAACGGTTATCAAGTGCTTTTTTTGAAGAGACCTATTTAGAAGGGGCTCCATTTAATCAAACATGTAAGACTTTAGATCACTCAATAGAAATAACATGTGGGCTGGCTTTTACTAGCGTCGGCTTTAGGGGTGCTATATTAGAAAAGTTACCCGTAAATGAGCCTAAAAGAACTTTGAACAATCAAAATTCAAACCTGATAGGAGACGATGGAAAAATCGTTAAAGGCTTATATGCTGCTGGCTGGGTTAAACGCGGCCCACATGGTGTTATAGGCACCAATCGCGAGTGCGCTCAAAATACTGTTGATTGTATTCTTAAAGATACTCCCACATTGCTTCAAACTAGTGCTGAAGGTAAGGACGGCTTGCTAAAAATACTAAATAAAAAATATATACGTTATACGACTTTTGAAGACTGGAAAGTGATTGATAAAAAAGAAGTTGAAAATGGGTTGTCATTAGGAAAACCAAGAGAAAAGTTTGTTACTGTCAAAGAAATGTTGGCATGCTTATAATTTAAATTAATTTATTTAAAATCTTTTAATCTATAAATTGTGCCTGCTTTCCAGCCATAATTAATATCTAAATTTAATGGAAGATTTCCAACTTTATTATAAAGATTTGTTTTCTCAATAATACCTGGAAGAGCTTTTTGGCCTGGAGTCATATAAAAAGCACTTAAATGTGTAGTCAGAATTATAGTAGGACGTTGCTCTTTTATAATCTTTATAAATTTATCTTCATCCTTGTTAAGAACTACGTAAAGGTTTTCTATATCACCTAATTCATATGATGGCGGAAGTAAACGAGTTAGTGGATATAAAGCTTGCATATAACCACTTACAGATAAAGTTGAATCTTCACGAGAGAGCTCATAAATTTTACGCGCTGCAATTAAATACTGACTTCTCTCAATATTACCCTTCTTCCGAAACACGTTAACAGCTTTGGCCCAGTTAAATGCATCTGATGGGGACCAAATATGAGAGCTTTTTATAATAGTTTTATTTATAGTTGGTAAAATTATAGTCAGACCCAGTAAGCTAATGATTATGAGCACTGATCTCTTTATTTTTTTAGATTCTTGAATGTTTAGATGTTTCCAACCCATTGCAGTAAGTCCAGCCAGGCCAGGGAGACAATTAGTAAAATGATAAAAATATGGAAGTTTTAATACGGGTTCTAATAGTGCGAGCAACGCAACTGCAAGCCAAAAAGAAAAGCGACTCACATTGATTGCTTTTCTATTGGCACAATATAATTTTATAAGATAAATAAATGAAAGAGAGGAGGTGACTAAAATAATCCAATTATGTTTGATTGCTAATAAGCCAAAAGTATTGAAGTTTATTTTACTAATTTGATCGAAACTAGCATAAAAAATAGTAGCTAAAAAATATTTGTTAATAAGATTGGATAAGTCCCATCCTCTTAAACTAAGCACAACCGCGAGGACACTAAAACCCAGTATTGCAGAACCAATTAGATATTTAACAAGTGCGCGCCAGCCATAACCAA
>Ga0307998_1001779_pt1 | contig 11389 bp, 11 predicted proteins | sample Davwhametageno37_FD_203147 | JGI IMG/M metagenome (GOLD analysis project Ga0307998, IMG submission 203147) | Marine microbial communities from Davis Island wharf, Antarctic Ocean - #37 | ecosystem: Environmental > Aquatic > Marine > Unclassified | place: Antarctic Ocean: Davis Island wharf...
CATAATTCATTTGACCTTCAAATTTCCAATTATCGGTGATTTGAACATTACCTCTAAAAGTAAGTGCCTGAGTAATATTTTTTGAAATGTCAAAATTTGGTCGTGCATAGTTGTAGTTATATCCGACCGAAAGACTCCAAGGTAAAACGGCATAGGTGTTCAAGCTTTTCTTCATTTCTTCAATAGCTTTCTTTTTCTTCGCTATCTGTTTTTTGTTGTTTAAGGTAAAGTTAACGCCTAGTGTATGGGATACAAATCGTCCAATTATTCCATTTGCACTCATTTCAGATTTGTTCACACGATAAGCCACACCATTACTGTCTTTTTGAAGAGCATAAGGGTCTAATGCCGAGTTATATTGAACTCTGAAAAAGTTAAACAAAGTCGTTGACGTTCTGATTGATATGTTATTCCAATTCAGGGAATCTGCAAATAGATCGTAGGTCGTTCCAAAGTTCAATTGGTCAACCAATTTTATCTTTTTAGTCGCATCCTCTTCAGTAGTATCTTTCTTGTTTCGAACTTTCATTTCAAAATTGTTCATTAAATTGAAAGACATTGTTCCAGTTTCCTTACCCGTATTTGGACGGCCATAAACTCCATTATCATACAAAGTATAAGTTCCTGTTGAACCCATAGAGTCTCTTTGGTATTCTCTGATATAAGAAGAGCCTTCGTAATTTGGCGTAAGATTCAAACCGACAGAAGGTGTTATAACGTGTCGCAAAGCTTTTACGGGACCTTTTTTGTACAAATACATACCGTATATTTTTGTGGTTAGGTTAGCTCCTCCACTAATTTTCCCAAAACGTCCAAATTCGCCGATTGTGTCTTTAACGATCGTGTTTTCCGAAGTCGAAAATTCCTGATTCAATTGTTTGAACTCCCAAAATTCACTGTATGAAACGTAAGGTTCCAAAGAAGCAACCTTGAATACTTTGGCATTCGTATTTAATCTGAAATCGTGTTTGATACCATTTCGCATTTCACTGATTGCCTTGGGGCCAAATAGTGAGTCAGGATGTGCCGATATTTTATTCATGAAGTTGGTGCTGTAGGTAAGCCCAATTTTGTCATAAAGCTTATCCTTTCCAACCTTGTATTTTCTTTTGAAAGGATAAATCCTATCCATATTCAAAGTAGCCTGGGGCAAGATAAGGTCAGCCTGCGGAACTTGTGCACCATTTATAGTCCTGCTTGCTAAAGAGTGACTTCCATTCATCGTAATTCTAAACGGGCTGTTTGGGAAATTGTAGTTGTAATTAATATTTGACTTAAAAGTGTTCGTTAAAAATTCTTGACTTGAACTATTGATGTCTAACCGGTTGTTTTTGTAGATATTCACATCAGCACTAAATCGACTGTTAGGATGCGCTTTGTTGTCTTGAACATGTCTCCAGAATACTTTATAAACTTGATCTTTGGATAAATCGAAGGTCTCTTCAGAGCCAGATTTAAGTTCAGTATATCGTAACTCAATATTTCCATTACTCCGGTATCTTTTATTGTAATTACTAGCGAAACCCAGCCCATAGCTTCCCCTAGAGTATATGTCTCCAGTAAACGACATATCTATATATTCATTCATGGCCCAATAATATCCACCTTCTTGTAAAAAATAACCTTGCCCAGGACTAAATCCATATTTAGGTATTATAATTCCAGAAGAAGCACCTTCAGAATTAGGGAAAATGCCAAAAGGTAAAACCAAGGGAGTGGGAATACTGCCTATTTTCAAATTTGCTGGTCCAGTAACCACTTTGTCCTCTGGAATGATCTTGATTTTTTTGGCTAGTATATATGTTTTTGCATCTCTATCGTTACATGGGCAGAACTGTCCATTTTCAATAAAGATTACTTCGTTTGGCATTCTTTTAACCGTTTTTCCTTTTACGTATCCATCGCCTTGTTGTGTAACAGCTTCGGTTATCAAACCTTTTTCACTAGAGAAGTTGTAACGAATGTCCTTAGCTTCAAATTCTTGAGTGCCATCTTTAAATAAAGGGGTCCCGTATTCTTTGCCCGTGCTATCTGGAGTCCCACGAGCATACACTTCATTTTTTTGTAAATCGAGTTCAATGTAGTCTGCTTTTAAATTCGTTTTCCCATAGTTTACTTCGGCGTCTCCGTAAAGGTAGACCAGTTGTTTTTTTACATTAAAACGCAGAGAATCAGTGGCTTTGTAATCAACTTTAGATTTAAAGCTTCCTGCTTTGGCTTTAGGTTTTAAAGGCTTTTGTTGTGTTAACGAATCGTTAGTTAGTGTATCATTATTTGTGGCTCTTAGTGCATCTTGGTTGGAAACTTGAGATGAGTCGTTTTGACTAAAACGGGTAGAATCTGAAAAATTTGGAATGATTTTTTCTTGGGTATACGCTTTTAAACTGAAGAGTATTATCAACAAGAATGCGTGTAATAATCGGAACTTGTGCGGAAGCGAAGGCAACTTATAATGCTATTTTTGCTCGGCATGTTAAGCGCCAAAATTAAGAAATAGACCTCAGAAAACGCGTTAAGATTGGTATTCATCACAAAAATTATGAAGAAGATAACTGTATATTATTTTGCTGCGTTTATATCATGTTTAATGCTAACCTCATTCTATCCATTTCGACCGAGTGAATATGGTTTGAATAAGGTGGTTATTGATGCTGGTCACGGAGGTAAAGATCCAGGTGCTATTGGCGTTGATAAAATCCAAGAAAAGAACATTGTTTTGGACATTGCGTTGAAAGTTGGTGGGGCAATAAAAAAACAACATCCTAACGTTACAGTAGTTTATACAAGAGATAAGGATGTTTTTATTGGGCTAGGTGAACGGGCCAAAATTGCAAATCAAATGAATGCCGATTTATTTATATCGATTCATGCTGATGCAGCTGCAAGCACTCAAGCTTATGGTACAGAGACATTTGCACTAGGGCTTCACCGTTCTAAAGAAAACTTGGAAACTGCCAAACGAGAAAATCAAGCTATTTTGCTGGAAGAAAATTATGAAGTTAAATATGAAGGTTTTGACCCAAGTTCAGATGAATCTTTGATTGCGCTGGGATTAATGCAACAAAACTCCTTAGAGCAAAGCTTGAGCATTGCTTCGAAAGTACAAGGTCAATTTGTTGCACTTGGACGAAGAGATAGAGGAGTGAAACAAGCTGGGTTTATGGTGTTGTATAAAACAACAATGCCCAGTGTACTTATTGAAACTGGTTTTATTACGAATACGAAAGAAGGTAGGTTTTTGAATAAGGAAGAAAATAGGAGTTCTATTTCAAACGGAATTGTAACCGCGTTTAACCAATATAAAATGGAAATTGACGACTTATACGCTCCCCCTTCAACGAACGTTATTAAAGAGAATACGCCTAAAAAAGAAACGTTAGATCACGGGGTTCGTTTTAAAGTTCAAATAACGGCTTCGCCTAAATCAATAGGCACAGATTCAAAAACGTTTAAAGGGATAGAAGGCGTAGAGGAATTAAAAATCAAGAACTCATATAAATACGCAGTTGGAAACGAAAAATCCTTTGAAGATGGTGTAAGTTTGCAAGGCAATGTCCGAGAAAGAGGATATAAAGACGCTTTCCTTATCAGCATTTATAAAGGAGAACGAATTCCAATATCTCAGGCGCTCGAAATCATTAAAAACGCAAAATAAGTAGCGTAGTTTGAAGGGAAAGAAAGAGATTTTTATAGCACTTTTAGTATTAACGAGTATCGGCCTCTTTTACTTTGGCTATGGATACCTAAAAGGAAGTAATTTATTTGCTTCGGGTAATACTTACTATGCGATATACGGCAATGTTGCGGGAATTAATAATGATGATCCAGTTACTGTAAATGGATTTCGAATAGGTAAAATACGCTCGTCAACTTTAATTCCGAATGAAGATGTTGTTGTTTTGGAATTAGAAATTTCTCATACAGGATTAAATATTCCAAAAGATTCCAAAGCTATTATTGCGAATACAGGCCTGTTAGGCGGTAAAGAAATTGATTTGGAAATGGGCACTAGCTCAGTATTTCTAGGAGAAGGTGATACAATATCCTCAGGTACTGAAGAAGATATTTTCTCTTCCTTGAGCTCATCCCTCGAACCTTTTGAAAAGAAAGCACTAGAAGCTGTAGTTTCTATCGATTCAGTAATGAAATTGGTTCAACTGGTGCTGAACGAACAGAATAGAACAAACCTTGAAAAAAGTATGGCTGATGTTGCGGTCACAATGGATAACTTGAATTCTGCTTCTGTAGATTTAAAAGAACTAATTGCATCAGAAAGTGGAAAGATTAAATTGGTGATTGATAACCTTAGTAAGGTATCAAAAGATTTTTCACAAATTAGTGATTCCTTAAAAGACATAAAGTTTAATGAAACAATTAATAGGGTTAATGCGTCATTAGATAATGCAAACACGATTCTAGCAAAAATTAATTCGGGAGAAGGAACCATGGGTAAATTGGTGAATAATGATTCATTATATCTCTATCTTGAGTCAGCTAGTAAGGATCTTGATTTATTGTTAATTGACCTGAAGGAAAATCCTAAACGCTATATTCACTTTTCAGTCTTTGGAAAAAAGGACAAATCAGAAAAGAAGTAGTCATTAAATAACGTTGCTATGGCAATTGGAAGTATTCTATTTATAATTTGTTTGGGAGCTGCGACCTTTTTGTTTTACCGTAGCATTAGTAAGATTCGTCGGAATATTTTATTAGGTAGAGATGTAGATAGAACGGATAATTCTTCTCTTCGTTGGAAAACTACATTACGGGTAGCAATGGGCCAATCTAAAATGGTTGTTCGACCAGTTGCGGGCTTTCTGCACATATTGGTTTACGTTGGTTTTGTAGTTATCAATATTGAAATACTTGAAATCATTATTGATGGAGTTTTCGGAACGCATCGAATTTTTTCAAGTTGGATTGGTGTGGATGCTTATCGTTTTTTCATAAATATATTTGAAATCCTTGCCCTGTTAGTATTACTAGCTTGTGTGGTGTTTTTACTTCGAAGAAATGTTGTGAAAATTGCTCGTTTTTGGAAACCAGAAATGAAAGGTTGGCCTGCATCTGATGCCAATTTGATATTAATTGCAGAGGTTTTATTAATGTCAGCATTTCTTACCATGGACGCTGCAGATGTATTGCTAATGCAAACGAATGCAGAGACATTGGCCTCTATTGGATTGGATAAGTATGCTATTAACTGGACGGGTAATGGATTTGCGGTTAGTTCGTTATTGTCAGGATTTTTGCCTTCCGACATTGGCACTCTCCATGTTATTGAACGATTTTGTTGGTGGTTTCACATTATAGGAATATTGGCTTTTTTAAATTATTTGGCAATTTCAAAGCACTTGCATATCATTCTTGCTTTTCCTGCTGTTTATTTTTCAAACCTTAAAGCAAAAGGTGAATTTGACAATCTGGAGTCGGTAAAAAAGGAAGTAGAATTGATGTTTGATCCAAGTGTTGATCCATACGCTGCGCCGCCAGAGCCCGATGAAAATACTGTACCCGTTGCCTTTGGAGCAAAGGATGTGAAAGATCTTTCTTGGAAACAATTGATGGATTCTTATACCTGCACCGAATGTGGAAGGTGTACCTCTGAGTGTCCTGCAAACCAAACCGGTAAATTATTATCTCCTAGAAAGATAATGATGGATACTAGAGATCGACTGACCGAATTGGGCAATTATATCGATAAAAATGGTTTGGAAGCTGAAGATGGTAAAACGTTAATTAACGATTATATCTCTCCAGAAGAATTGTGGGCATGTACATCATGTAATGCATGTACGGAAGCTTGTCCGATAAATCTTGATCCATTAAGTATTATTGTTGATTTGAGACGTTACTTGGTAATGGAGCAGTCTGCTGCCCCAGCGGAATTAAACAACATGTTTACCAATATTGAAAATAATGGTGCGCCTTGGCAATTTGCTCAAGCTGATCGTTTAAACTGGAAGGATGAGCAGTAAACTCCAAGAGGCAAAAGAAGGGGATAACCTAATTAGTCCGACTCTTCCAGAAGGTGTCAAGAATTTCATGATTGATATAGATGGTACTATCTGCGATGATGTTCCAAATGAAGAGCCCGAAAGAATGCTTACTGCAAAGGTTTATGAGGGAGCCCTCGAAACCATAAATAAATGGCACGAAGAAGGACATATTATTACGTTTTTCACTAGTAGATTAGAAGCGCATAGAGCATATACTGAAAGATGGTTAAATGAGCATGGATTTAAATATTCAGCAATCTTGTTTGGAAAACCAAGAGGAGGGAACTACCATTGGATTGATAATCACAAGGTAAAAGCTACACGTTACAAAGGGAAATTTACAGATTTGGTTGAAATCGAAACAACTGTTCAAGTTTTTAAAAAATGAGTGATCAAATACAAGTAAAAACAATGGCCGAAATGATGGCCAACGGAGAAGAACCAGAAGTTTTATTTTGGGTAGGATGTGCTGGTAGTTTTGATGATAGAGCAAAAAAGATAACCAGAAGTTTTGTTTCGATTCTCAATAAAATTGACGTAAAATTCGCAGTACTTGGAACTGAAGAAAGTTGTACTGGAGATCCGGCAAAAAGAGCTGGAAATGAGTTTTTATTTCAGATGCAGGCGATGTCAAACATTCAAGTGCTGAATGGCTACGGCGTTAAGAAGATCGTAACGACTTGCCCACATTGTTTTAATACGCTTAAGAATGAGTACCCAGGATTAGGCGGAGATTATGAAGTAATGCACCATACTCAGTTTCTTACTGGGTTAATGGATGAAGGACGACTTAAAGTTGAAGGGGGAAGTTTTAAAGGAAAAAGAATCACTTTCCATGATCCCTGTTATTTAGGAAGGGCTAATAATGAATACGAGGCACCTAGAAATCTTTTAGCCAAATTGGACAGTGAGTTGGTTGAGATGAAACGATGCAAAACCAAAGGACTTTGTTGTGGTGCAGGTGGTGCACAAATGTTTAAAGAAGCCGAAAAAGGAGATAAAGAAGTTAATATCGAACGTACAGAAGATGCTTTAGAAGTTAAACCAGATATTATCGCTACTGGCTGCCCATTCTGTAATACAATGATGACTGACGGAGTAAAGAATTTTGAAAAAGAAGGTTCCATTAAAATATTTGATTTAGCGGAATTAATTGCTGAAGCCCAAGTAACTTAAGCTATGAAACTAGAAAACCTTAAACCCAATTCAAGATTGTGGATTTATCAAGCGGATAGATTTATTTCCCAAGAGGAACGTAAACAGATTGAAGATGCGGGGAACGTTTTTATAGAAAACTGGTCTGCCCATGGAAGCGCATTAGAAGCGGCATTAGAGGTAAGGCTTAATTGCTTTGTATTGCTTGCAGTTGATGAGCAAGTGGCCAATGCTACGGGTTGCTCTATTGATAAAAGTGTACACTTTATATCCGATTTAGGATCCAAATTAAATATCGATTTTTTTAATAGGTTGAAGCTAGTTATAGACGTGGATGGAGCAATGGAAATACTGTCCGTTAACGAATTAGAAGAAAAAGTAAATTCAGGCGCGGTTCAATCGTCTTCTTTAACCTTCAACAATAACATTTCTGAACTTGCAGATTTGCAAAGTTCTTGGAAGATTCCTCTTTCAGAAAGCTGGGTAGCTCGACAATTAGCCTTTACTTAGATTTTTTCTCAGTTTCGGCAATCCAAGTTGCATAAGAAATACTAGCCCCATTTTTGAAGTAATAGACTGCTCCGTAATGGTGCTTTACCATTAGGTATTCTTCACCATACTTTTCGAGCACAAAAACACGTTTGGTTATTTCCTTTTTCCCTTCGTTGTATTTTTCTTCTGTCCAACCAGTCTTATAAATTGTTGCAAGGTACTTTCTGTAATTCTCGGAGTTTTTGTAGGGTTTAGTCTGCTCTATTTTAGGTGGAATTACTTTTTTTGGGACGGGTTTTTTAGATGCCACCCTGGGTGTTTTTGTAACTGGCTTTACAATAAGTTCATTTTTCGGTTTAGGAACTGATGCAGGAACAGAATCTTTGGTTTGACTTTCAGAATGTTTAGGTTCCGTTAGGTATAAGGTCAACGTATCTGGTAATTCTTGTTGAATTTCTGTTTCTGAATTTTTCTGAATAACAGCTTTCTCTTTAATCTTTGCTTGTCTTTGCTTTTCTAACAGCAAATTAATATCTCTGATTTTTGCAATAGCTCTTTGGTCGGTAGGAATAATGTTCAGCGCATTCTGGTATTTGATTTTGGCTTGTTCAAACTTTTTATCCTGAAATAGGATATGTGCTTCTTTGGCAACTTTATCAAACTTTTCTTGTTTCTCCTGCTGTTCCCAGTAACCTTCGTATGGATTTTTTTTCTTTCGCTGACTCAATCCGTCAAAATGAAATACCAGCAGAAGCAATGCACACATGAATACTAATTTCATTTTCATAGAGACAAAGGTATTTGGCTGTACTTCATGTTGTTGATAACATAATGAGTTTTTAACACAGCTAATTATGCATAAAAATTTACCTTGTATCGTTGATTATTAAATTACCCAGTTATGTCAAGACGAAAAATGTTGATTTACAGCAAGACTATCTTAAGAAAGGTAAGTTTTGATGCAAGATTGTTTCAAAAGGAACTTAAAAAGGCACTAAATACTTTATCTGAACACGAGGCAAGGGAATTGAAACACTGGGTACTTAGAAATTTCCATCAACAAGCTGCTCCAATGCTGTTAGCTTAAGTCTTTTCTTTTTTATATAAAGCAAAAGCTGGAATTAAAAAAAAGCCTGCCAGCGGAGACTGTATAAATTCTATTAATTTCCGAGATATTCCATAAGCCTCATGCTCTGCTCCGAAAGGGATGCCAAGAGCAAAAATGAGTGCAGCTAACAAGAATATCCCTCCAAAGAAGAACATGGTGAACTTTCGGTATAATCGTTCTTTAAAAAATAGCTTTACCAAGACTAAAGAGCCATATAAATACAAAATACTGAATAATAAAATTAGTATAAACTTGCCGTAGTACAAATTCCAATAGGAGATGTAATCTAGAAAGAACAAGCTTTTAGGAAGATAAGGATTTGATTCCTCTTTCCATAAATAGTACAGTTGACCATTAATATTTTCAAATAGGAATTCTCGAAAGAATCCTAGGACAAAAAGGCTTAAAGTAACAACGACTATTTTAAGCTTTGACATTACTTAATTTATTGCTCCAGAGGTACCATAGATAAAATACGTAAGAGTATACCACAATAGTAAATGTGTAGGTGTGATTGAATTCTAAGTAATCGGGTGAAAAATTTTGAATCATTGCTAATGCCGTAACACGAATAACATTTAAAATATGAATTGTAAGGATTCCGAAAGGAATAAACCAGACTTTACTTTTCATGGGTCCGGGATAGGCCAAAACAAATCCAGAAAAAAGAGCAAATAATGATAATCCATTGCAAGGGTCACCGATCCAAACTCCGTGAGAACCATCTATTCCTACGGTACGAATAGACTGGCCAAGAATATCGGTTGGTATTGTAGCATATCCTATTGCGCTAAGCAGCCAATCGCTGTTGTATACTATTATATTTATAACAAAAGTATCAGCAAATCCAGCTGGGTGCAGCCAGAAATCGTACAGGAAAAACCAAGAAACGAAGAGAAAAAAAGAAGTCAGGATAAACCTGACCAATTTGTTTTTTAATATTGAGCTGAAATTCATTCAGGCAGTGCTGAATTAGTTTTTAAAAGAGTCGAATATTTTTTTTCCGCCAAGTGCAACACCAGCAGCAACTAACAAGCTAATACCACCATCGATAGGCACGCAAGGAGGAGGAATACAACCACCTTGACCACCAGGTCCGCCACCACCACCCGGAGGAGAGGCCAAAATATCAGTACCAAGTGCCATCATAGCCACAAAAGAAAAAGTTGCTATTACTTTGAATGTGTATTTTTTCATAAAATCTTTCTTAGAGGACAAAAATAGGAAATTAGCGAAGCATATTCAAAAGCAAATTATATACGTTTTACAATAGTATAAAAGCGCTAAAAATTAGGCTATGTGTTACTTAAGATAGAATGAGGTTGTTGCGCGAAAGCGCAATTTGTTATTATCGTCTTCCTGTCCCTTATTCGAGGACATTTAAATGCGTTATTATTCATTGAGCTGCTGACTCAGAAGATTCAGGCGCGTATGACTCTTTCTGGTTAATAATAGCTAATGATTCCAATTTCTAACTTGAAGGAAGTAATACTACTATGTTGTGCAATCCTCAGTTACCGTCATCCTGAATTTAGTTCAGGATCTCAGGGGTAACTATTTGGTTTGTACTAGTTGGAGCTATTGTCTCCAAATTCGAGGATAAATAGCTGTATTATAACTGCCTGGATTATTATAGGATGAGATGCTGAAACAAGTTCAGCATGACACTAGCGGGTTAAACAGGAGCTGCTGACTCCGAAGACTCGGGGCTCATGACATTAGCGGGTTAAATAGGAGTTGCTGATTCCAATTTCTAACCTGAAGGAAGTAATACTACTATGTAGTGCAATCCTCAGTTACCGTCATCCTGAATTTAGTTCAGGATCTCAGGGGTAACTATTTGGTTTGTACTAGTTGGAGCTATTGTCTCCAAATTCGAAGATAATTAGCTGTATTATAAATGCTTGGATTATTATTGGGTGAGATGCTGAAACAAGTTCAGCATGACACTAGCTGGTTAAACAGGAGCTGCTGACTCCGAAGACTCGGGGCTCATGACATTAGCGGGTTAAATAGGAGTTGCTGATTCCAATTTCTAACCTGAAGGAAGTAATACTACTATGTTGTGCAATCCTCAGTTACCGTCATCCTGAATTTAGTTCAGGATCTCAGGGGTAACTATTTGGATTGCACTAGTTGGAGCTATTGTCTCCAAATTCGAAGATAATTAGCTGTATTATAACTGCCTGGATTATTATTCGGTGAGATGCTGAAACAAGTTCAGCATGACACTAGCGGGTTAGCAATAGCTCATGATTCCGAGGATTCGAGGTGGCATGACACAAGCTGGTTAAATAGGAGTTGCTAACCAAGTATTAGAGGATATCTACTAACATTATTGTTCGGTGAGATGCTGAAACAAGTTCAGCATGACACTAGTGGGTTAGCGGGTTAACAATAGCTAATGATTCCGTAGATTCAGGCGCGTATGACTCTTTCTAGTTAATAATAGCTAATGATTCCAATTTCTAACTTGAAGGAAGTAATACTACTATGTTGTGCAATCCTCAGTTACCGTCATCCTGAATTTAGTTCAGGATCTCAGGGGTAACTATTTGGTTTGTACTAGTTGGAGCTATTGTCTCCAAATTCGAGGATAAATAGCTGTATTATAACTGCCTGGATTATTATAGGA
>Ga0307998_1001783_pt1 | contig 11374 bp, 6 predicted proteins | sample Davwhametageno37_FD_203147 | JGI IMG/M metagenome (GOLD analysis project Ga0307998, IMG submission 203147) | Marine microbial communities from Davis Island wharf, Antarctic Ocean - #37 | ecosystem: Environmental > Aquatic > Marine > Unclassified | place: Antarctic Ocean: Davis Island wharf...
GCAAATATCATTAAACTTCCAAATATCTCGGCTTCGGTTCCTCAGCTATTGGCAGCTATTGAAGAATTGCAAAGTCAAGGCTTTAAGCTACCAGATTACCCTGAGTCAGTCAATACTGATGAAGAGAAATCAATTAAGACTCGATACGATAAGATTAAGGGAAGTGCGGTAAACCCTGTTTTAAGAGAAGGTAATTCAGACAGAAGAGCTCCAAAAGCAGTAAAGGAATTTGCGAGAAGAAACCCTCATTCAATGGGCGATTGGAAGAGTGATACACAGTCACATGTTTCTACAATGGCAGCAAATGATTTCCGAGCAAACGAAATATCAATAACACTTGCCAAGGCTGACAATGTTACAATTGAATTGCACCAAACGAATGGAGAAATTGAGGTTTTAAAAGCGAGCACTGCGTTACTAGCCAAAGAGGTAATTGATGCAACCTTTTTAAGTAAAAAAGCTTTGTTGAACTTCTTAGAAGAACAGATACTAGAAGCAAAAGCAAAAGGGATTTTGTTTTCACTGCACATGAAAGCAACTATGATGAAGGTTTCAGATCCTATCATTTTTGGTCATGCGGTAAGAGTTTTTTTTGATGAAGTTTTTACTCAATTTGGAGAAGACTTAGAGAGAATAGGAGCAAATCCGAATGACGGATTAGGTAGCGTAATGGAACAATTAGATGCGCTTGATGGAGCAAAAAAAGCGCAAGTTTTAGCAGCTATTGAAAAGTGTATGAAGAATGGCCCTGACATGGCTATGGTGCATTCAGGTAAGGGAATTACAAACTTACATGTGCCATCCGATGTTATTATTGATGCTTCAATGCCTGCAATGATTCGTACTTCTGGTATGATGTGGAATGGCGAAGGCAACTTGCAAGAAACAAAAGCAGTTATCCCAGATAGCAGTTACGCCTCAATTTACGATGAAACGTTCAAATTTTGTAAGGAGCACGGTGCTTTTGATCCGACTACTATGGGAACGGTTCCCAATGTTGGGTTAATGGCTCAAAAAGCAGAAGAGTATGGCTCTCACGATAAAACGTTTGAAATTAAAGCAGATGGAGTTGTGAAAGTAATGAGCCAAGATGGCTCAACTTTAATTGAGCACGCTGTTGAAGCAGGGGATATTTGGAGAATGTGCCAAGTGAAAGATGCGCCAATAGAAAATTGGGTGGAGTTAGCTGTGAACAGAGCGAGAGCTACTGGTTGGCCAACTGTTTTTTGGTTAGACGCAGAAAGAGCTCACGATGCTGAGTTGATTAAGAAAGTTAAGGCGTACTTGCCAAATCATAATATAGAAGGCTTAGACATTCAAATTATGTCGCCAAAAGAAGCTACAAGGTTTACTTTGGCTAGAGTTAGCAAAGGGGAAAATGCAATTTCTGTAACAGGAAATGTATTGAGAGATTACTTAACAGATTTATTTCCAATATTAGAATTAGGAACATCAGCTAAAATGCTTTCAATAGTTCCGTTAATGAATGGTGGTGGTTTGTTTGAAACTGGAGCAGGTGGCTCCGCTCCAAAGCACGTAGAGCAACTGACCAAAGAAAATCACTTGCGTTGGGATTCACTAGGAGAGTTTTTGGCCTTGGCAGTTTCTTTAGAGCATTTAAGTGAAAGAACTGGAAACCAACAAGCAAAAATACTGGGTGATTGTTTAGACCAGGCTACAGAGCAATTGTTGCTGAATGGAAAATCCCCTTCACGAAAAGTTAGTGAGTTGGACAACAGAGGGAGTCATTTTTACTTGGCGTTGTACTGGGCTAAAGCATTGGTTTCGCAGAGTGAAGATGAAGAACTACAAGCTTCATTTATGGGACTAGCAAATAAATTAGAGCAGAACGAAGATCAAATTGTAGAAGAATTAAACCGCGCACAGGGTGTTGCGGTTGATCTAAAAGGATATTTCAATCCTGACATATCTATCGTTGAAAAAACCATGAGACCAAGTAAAACCTTGAACGAGATTATTGGGTAGAGTTGTAGCACCTCGACTTCGCTCGTTGACCAAATACAATTTGGTAATCAAAATTCGCTTAGTTGTAGCATAAAATAAATAGCCTTGTCATGCTGAGTTAAGTCGAAGCTGGCAAGGGTTTTTACTTTACTGTAATTCATGTATTTTGATGGTTTTGTAATTTATCCTCAGATGGGTGGTTGATAGCAATTATATTGCTCAGAAGAAATCTTATGGTTTCAAAAAACAGACGTTATAAGCTGACGAGAGTGTTCGAGCAACGGTATATACCAATTTTGGAAAGCAGAATGAAACCAAACAGGTACTTACTTTTCAATCAGAGCCAAAGAAAGATGGAGGGTATTTAGTCGGAGAAATTACTTTTTAGAGGTTGCGAAAGACAGAGTATAAGGTTGGTGAATCCTATCTCCCTAAATATTTTAAATTCTTAAACACAATTTCTAAGTCATTCCCAATCGAATAATCGCGACCATATTCAAAGTTGAGTTGCTCAATGTTGTCTTGGTTTAAGGCAAAGGAATCATGTAAATCTGTAGGGTTTAATATTCCTTTTTTTACTTTCAGTGTTTTGTCCTTCATCTTTGCAGAACTGTAGAACCCTACAAAAGAGATTTTTCCCAAAAGGATGTTAAATAAGTTGCTGAAGTAGTTTCCTTTCTTGTGAACAAACAAAAATAAAATAGGAGAAAATAGGAGGAAGATTAGCGCTAAAAATAAATCCAACGACCTTTTGTTTTTCTGATTCACCGGTTTCATAATAGCGTCTGAAGCCATGATGTAGTATTCGCCTGAACTCTCTATACTATTGCTGCCTATAATGTACAAACTCTCTGGTGGTGCTATTTTGTAATCTACATCTTCTTTGTCTATAGAGCCCATCTGCTCTATTATCTGAGAAGAACTCAAATCTTTGGCGCAGAATATAACTTCGTTAATGTCGTAAATATCTATAATGTCTTTTAATTGATACAACCGTGCAGAAAAGCTGCTATTGTCAGAATTTCCTTCATTTTCTGCATTTACATTGATGATTTTCTCAGGTTCAATCAATGTCTTTTTTATGAAAGAATTAATTCGATTTAGTTCTTCTTGTTTTCCAACGATGGCAATACGTTGCGCTCTGACAATATTAAATCGTCTAATTTTTAGCAAGTGTAAAACGTAGCGAAACAGAGGGATCGCAAATATTGAAAAAACTACAGTGAATAGTATAATGGCTCTTGAAAAACGATATTCTTCACTCAATAGAGAATACACCATCAACAATAATGCTGAACCACTAAGCACACCTGTTAACACTTTTTTGAAGGAAGTTGGAATAGAAAAGGCTCCGTTAAAAAACTGCGAAAGGAGATAGATGCAAATAATTATTGGAATTCCGTAGGTCTCCACCTCATCAGGATAGGCTCCTCCGGAGATAAATTTTACATTTTCCTCGTAGTATTCTTTAAATAAAAAAACACCACTTCCCAGCACGATTGCGTCAATTACCGGGAGTAAAAAGTGTTTGATTGTTCTTGTTAAAACTGCTAAACCTGCACGCACATAAATAGCATAATTAATGAGCGTTGAAAACAGCTGAGCATTTTTATTGGAGAAGTGTTTTTTGGCAAAAATGGCCATGGCTCTATAAAAAACAAACACATAATTAATGCTGCTTTTTTTGGTGCTCTCGCCTTTGTAATGAATTATTTGAGTGTCTGCTAGGTAGTGATTTGAGTAACCTGCCTGTGTTATTCTATAAGAAAGATCAATGTCTTCCCCGTACATGAAAAAGCTTTCGTCTAACAAGCCAATTTCATCTAAAACAGATTTTCGCATCATCATAAATGCTCCACTCAGTATTTCAATTTGATGGTTTTCCTCTTTGCTGAGGTGGCCTAAATGGTATTGCCCAAACTTTTCTGATTTTGGGAATAAATTTGTTATCCCAAAAATTTTGTAAAAAGCAACTGCCGGTGTTGGTAAACCCCGTTTCGACTCTGGGAGGAAATTCCCCTTTCCATCGAGCATTTTTACACCTAAACCTCCTGCTTTCTCTTGAGAATCGAAAAAGTCGCAACACACTTTAAAGGTGTTTTCTTCAATTACAGTATCTGGGTTAAGTAGTAAAACATATTCGCCTTTTGCTTCTTTTATAGCTTGGTTATTCGCCACAGAAAAACCTCTGTTGCTTTTGTTGGCGATAACTTTTGTTTGCGGAAATTTTTCGGCAAGCATTTGTAGCGATCCATCAACTGAATTGTTATCAACGACAAAAACTTCAAAGTCAATTATAGCTGAAGAGTTGTACACAGAGTTGAGGCAATTTTCTAAAAAATATTGCACGTTGTAGTTAACAATGATAACACTTAGCTTCATCTTATCTGGCTAAAGTGTTTTCATAAGGAACACGATTTAACAAGGATCGACCGAGCGTTAATTCATCTGCATACTCTAGTTCGTCGCCAATAGAAATTCCTCGAGCAATGGCAGAAATAGTTACTTTAAAATCTTTTAATCGCTTAAAAATATAAAAGTTAGTAGTGTCTCCCTCCATTGTTGTACTCAATGCCATTATTATCTCAATCGTTTTTCCTTCGGTTACCCGAGCAACTAACTCTTCAATTTTAATGTCTGAAGGACCAATCCCATCCATGGGCGAAATAATTCCTCCCAAAACATGGTAAAGACCCTTATATTGTCCGGTATTTTCAATGGCCATCACGTCGCGAACATCTTCCACCACACAAATTAAGCTTTCATCGCGAAGGCCGTTACAACAAATAGAGCAAATTGCTTCTTCTGAGATGTTGTAGCACTTTTCACAATATTGAATCTCTGTTCGTAATTTTATAAAGGCTTCTCCAAAGCGCTTTACTTCATCTTTTTCCTGTTTTAATAGAAACAAGGCAAGTCGCATAGCAGTTCGTTTACCTACCCCGGGTAACGATGAAAATTGCTCAATGGCATTGGCTAATAATTTAGAAGGATATTCTTGCACAATAATAATTAATGTGGTCCAAAGATACTAAGTAGAATTACGAAAAGTAGAATGTAGAATGAGGAATGTTGAATAGAGAATAAAGAGGTTCAAGCTTATTTTGATGAGAATGCTTAATTTCTTGTTATACTGAGCGAAGTCGAGTTTGTCGTACTCAGCGAAGTCGAGTTTGTCGTACTCAGCGGAGTCGATTTTGTCATACTGAGCGGAGTCGAAGTGTAACTATAAAATCTGCGACTTAATAAAATCAATTTCAGTTTTAAAATCCAAATCGTGAACGAGTTGAAAGGCCTTTATCTTTGACTTTAAATTTAATAAAAACTGTTGATGTTTTTTACTGTCTGGTTGAAATGCTCTGTGTTGCAACGAGGTATTGAATTTTTCAATTTGCCGGTTGAGTAATACTGTCGTAGGTTCAAAATAAGAAGTAGAAAATTTATCCCAAATGTAATTGATAGCAAGTTGATTCGGGTGTATGAAGTCGTCTTTAAAAAACCGATAATCCCTTAAATCGTCCATCATTAATTCATAAGCAGGAAAGTAGTTGCAATTTTTGAAAGTAGAACAAATTTCTGCTACTGCAAGGTGCAAAGTCGATTTGCTGAGTTGATTATCTCGAATGCCATCTTTTAAATGCCGCACTGGGCTTACTGTAAAAATGATATTTTTTTCAGGGAAGTTTGCCTTGAGGTACGCATACGTTTCCTTCCAAGAGGCTGTTATTTCATCAACAGAAAGCATTCGCTTATGAAATAATTTTGAGGGTTGCTTGTGGCAGTTGTTTACTAGAGTATTGTTCTCTTTTAGTTCATAAACCCATGCAGTTCCGTAGGATATGATTAAGGCTCCATCTTTATTTAAAATGATTCTTTGCTTCTTTACTGCTTGATTTATATTGTGACGTAAACCATCTTGAGTGTCTGAATTTAATTCTGAATGAAGTTGATATGAAAAGTGAATGCCTTCAATATTTTGTAATTCAGATTCTAAAACTTCATTTCGAATAATATTTTGGTGAATGGAAATTGGGTTGTAGCTAATGCCGAAGGGGTTGGATAAAGAGTTAAACTTAATAGTGGATAGCTTCGCTCCTATATTTTCGGAAAAGCAAGATCCTTGCAGTAGAATATTACTTTCATGGTTTAGTAGATGGTCGCTCTTATCTACGATTACAACAGTTCTAAATTCGTCTTGCATGCGGTATGGTTATACTTTTTAAGTGTTACATTGAATTCGCTTTTGAAACTCATTCACCATTGTAACTTATCCTATTTAGCTCATTTCAATTTAAGGTACAAAATAACTACTTTTAGGCCTGAAATTATGGCAAAACTAGATTTTGAGAAAATAGATAAAAAAGCGGCTCCTGATTGGAAGGTCAAGATGCATGAGGTTATTTTTGAAGCAGATACGCCTTCCGGGAAGTTGTTTGATGTTATTTTACTTTGGGCTATTCTCGCTTCAGTAATTACTGTGATGCTAGAGACGGTGGATAGCATCAATGTAGAGTATCGAGATTTCTTAATTATACTAGAATGGGTTTTTACCATTTTATTCTCAATTGAATATGTATTTCGGCTAATCTCGATTAATAAGCCATGGAAATACGTCACAAGCTTTATGGGAATTGTTGATTTACTTTCAACTCTTCCAACCTACATTTCCTTAATTGTGGCAGGACCGCAATATCTATTGGTCATACGGACAGTGAGGTTACTTCGAATATTTAGAATTTTAAAGTTAACTCGCTATATATCGGAGGCTAATATTTTAAAGAATGCTCTAAGAGCAAGCGCCGTCAAGATTATCGTTTTTATTGGCGGAGTGGTAGTCTTAGTCTTGATTATGGGTACGTTAATGTACATTATCGAAGGTCCTGAGCACGGTTTTACAAGTATTCCAACCTCTATGTATTGGACCATTGTAACCATTACTACCGTAGGTTATGGTGATATTGCCCCAAGCACAACTTTGGGTCAAACCTTGGCTTCTGTAATTATGTTGTTAGGTTACGGCATTATAGCAGTTCCAACCGGAATTGTTGGTGGCGAAATTGCAAAGTCTAAAATGCCAAGAGAAGATGATGAAATCTCTACCCAATCTTGTCCCTATTGCTCAAAAGATGGCCACGATTATAATGCAAAGCATTGCAAGTATTGTGGTGAAAAGCTTTAACTCCAATTCACAATGTGCAGTTGACAGCTCACAATTGAGAAGTAAAGAATGATTGTTAACGGCTGACAATTGTCATACTGAGCGATAGTCGAAGTAGACAATTGAAAACTGTAATCATGGGGCATTTAGCAAAAGATAAAAGCTTTCAGTTCGCTTTAAAGGTTGTAAAGATTTGCAAGAATCTTGTTGAGAACAAGAGAGAATAGGGATTGTCAAAACAGCTATTGAGAAGCGGAATTGCAATTGGCCCTTTGATCAGGGAGGCTGAGCAAGGAGAGAGTAAAAAGGACTTCATTCACAAGTTAGCCATTGGGTTGAAAGAAGCAAATGAACCAGAAGTTAGCCATTGTATTGAAAGAGTCAAATGATCCAGAATATTGGCTAGAGTTGCTGCACCAGTCCGAATATATAGGAGACCAAGAATTTAAATAATTAAGAAGTTTAGCAGGAGAACTAAACAGATTATTGATTTCTATAATTAAATCAACAAAACTGAATTTCGAGAACGAAAAAAATAAAATTGTAATTTTTTAATAGATTTTAAGAATTGAAATCCGTTAAAAACAAATCGATAATTTACAACTGATAACTCTCACTTGTTACCTGACAATTAGGCATTTTTAATCCCCACCGTTTTTAAATCCACTTGCAGCGAATCTCGTTTTAAAATAAAAGCAGCCTTTACTTTCGGAGAAATTGGTTCAGCAGAAGGGAAATCTTCCCGCAAGTGGTCCACCTGTTTTCCATTTTTCCAAAAACGATAACAAACGTGAGGCCCGGTGGCTAAACCTGTGCTGCCAACGTAGCCAATCACATCTCCCTGTCGTACTTGTTTTCCAACCTTTACGTTGCGTTTGCTCATGTGTAAATACTGTGTTTCATAAACAGAGTTGTGTCGTAGTTTAACATAGTTTCCGTTTCCTCTTCCGTAAGCTGCTTTAATCACAACCCCGTCAGATGTCGCCATAATTGGAGTCCCTCGTGATGCAGCATAGTCAGTCCCTAAATGTGCTTTCCAACGTTTCTGAACTGGATGAAATCTGCGCATGGTAAAACGAGAACTCAGTCTACTAAACTTGAGGGGGGATTTTAAAAATGCTTTTCTTAAACTATTTGCTTCTTCGTCGTAATACTCTCTTTTTTCATCAACATCAAAGCCGAAAGCATAAAAGCTTCTATCAAAATGTTTGAATTCCGCAGCTTCAATTTTTCCAACTCCAATGCTTTCTCCATCAACAAACTTTTCTTCAAAAATCACTTTAAATTCATCTCCTTTTTGAATGCGGTAAAAATCGATTGACCATGCGAATATATCAGCTAATTTAACTGCCAAGTATGGATTTGCATCTGCTTCTTGTAGGGTCTGATATAAGGAGGAATTAATCGCACCTGAAGCTGTTCTTATCTTGGTTTCTACCGGCTTTTGCTTTCGCTGAATATCAATTGAGTCAGTAAAATCATAAATAATATAATCAATTGCATTAATTTGATAAATGAAGTACTGTGCTCTTTTTAAGCTGTCTTTTGAAAGGAGTAATGTGTATTTTTTTCCAACAGCAATTTTACGGACATCAAAAATTGATTTCGACTTTTTCGCCAATCGATCTATTGTTACGTAGTCAATCGAGTGGGGTAGTAAAATATTCGCTAAAAACTCGTTTTTCTTGATTCTTGATTCAATTACGTTAAAAGAATCTATCTTTATATTATACAACAAAGTTGGCTGAAAAATTGAGTCTTGCTCAATTACAATTGGCTTTTCAACAATAGATTCGCTTTCAGAACGAACAACGAATAAAATAACAAAAATTCCTAACAGGGCAGTTAATGTTGCACTAATCCACTTTAATCTCTTCTTCAATTTATATCTCTTTTCAGTTGCAAGTTTTCCAATATGCTTCAACAATAATTTCTTGATGGTATTGGACCTGTTGTTATTGTATTCGCAACAAAATTACAGCACTGTTTTGGAACAGCGGTAAGCCTTTGGAATAGTTATTTACAATTGATATTTTATTGGTTACAATGAAAAAGGAACTGCTACTTTTTTTGTTGCATTTTTTTATTGTAGCGCAAAAACCACAATATCAATTCTGAATAATCTGTTTTGAGCATAGAATCCATTTGAGCTATCATTAGAAATATTAGCTAAGCCGACGGCCCAAACTAGGGCTATTTCGAATGTTCTAAACTCTAATCCACCCCCAACGGTTATTCCATAGTCTTGTTTCCTTAAAAGATCTGATTTTGAATTCCCGATGGTGAAGTCCTGCGCAGTTGTTTGCAATCTTGGCGAGTCGTCACCTGTCCTTACGGCTGTTCCTCCTCCAATTGCACTGCCATAATAGCCTCCGTCTCTTAAAAAAATCCTCCATTTTCAACATCAGTTGCAAGGTTAAATTGGGCAACAAGAGGGATGTCCAAATACACAAAACTAAAAACAGTTTCAATTTCTGATGGGGTCGAAGAGTTAAAAAATACCTCATCTTTTATTTTGTAACCTCTAATGTTGAAATTGAACCCACTTCTTACGGCTAAGAAAGGTTTTGGTTGATACATTAGTTTTAAACCGATATGGCCGGTTATTCTTGGCGAGAAATCTTCGCTAGACAGAGTGTCTTTATTTTTTGCTAAAACATTGGAGACGTTAAGTCCAAAGTTTAAACCCAAATCAAATTTTCGGATGTCATTTCCAGAATCTTGAGCAAATAAGGAGAAGGGAAGCAAAAGTAAAATAGAAATGATATATTTCATATTATACCACAATGTTAACAATTCTACCTGGCACAACAATTACCTTTTTTGGAGTCTTTCCTTCTAACCACTTTGCTGCATCTTCGCTTTCTAGCACTGTTTTTTCAATTTCGTCTTTACTTAAATCTAGAGGCAGCTCAAGTGTAAATCTCATCTTACCGTTAAATGAAACAGGGTACTTGTGAGAGGACTCTATTAAATGACTTTTCTCAAATTTTGGAAAATCAGCTGTTGAAATAGAAGTTTGATATCCCATCTTGTTCCATAGCTCTTCGGCAATGTGGGGAGCGTAAGGCTCAATTAAAATAACGAGCTGTTCTAAAATTTCTTTCTTGTGGCACTTTAAATCAGTCAATTCGTTGGTACAAATCATAAAAGCGGAAACCCCAGTGTTAAAGGAGAAACGTTCTATATCTTCTGTAATTTTTTTAATTGTTTTGTGAAGCGCTTTTAACTCTTCTTTCGTTGCTTTTTCTTCTGATACTGTAAAGTTGTTCTCTTTGTTGTGAAACAGTCTCCAGAACTTTTTCAGAAAACGATGAACCCCTTCAATGCCTTCCATGTCCCAAGGCTTGGCTTGTTCTAGTGGACCTAAAAACATTTCGTACAAACGTAAAGTGTCTGCACCATATCTCGCTACTATGTGATCAGGGTTTACAACGTTGAATTTAGATTTCGACATTTTCTCCACCTCAGATCCACAGATGTATTTGTCATCTTCTAGGGCAAAATGTGCAGCACTTTCTTTACCGTTATTTTCGTTCTTGAATTTTTCGGTATCCAGTTCTGCACCCTCCACAAATGCTATGTTCACATTAACAGCGGCTACTTTGTGCGATAATTCAGACTCTTTCCACTTCAAGTTTTCAGCTGTGTAGATTGTTCTCTTCGCTTCTTCAACTGCTTTTTGTAATTCTATTAAATCATCTGGCGTAGATTCATCTTTTACAAATCGTTCTGAAATACTTTTCGATAAATAAATAGAATGTTGTTTTTCAACCTTTTTTTCTTCTTTATTGGTCCAAGTTGTAGTTAAAATAGAACGATATACAAACCTAGAATTTCCAAGAATCATTCCTTGGTTAATCAACTTTTGAAATGGCTCGTCAATGTTCAGTAACCCTTTATCGTTTAAAAATTTTGTCCAAAAACGAGAGTAGAGTAAATGCCCGGTTGCGTGCTCCGCTCCTCCAAAATAAAGGTCAACGTTTTTCCAGTAGTCTAACCCTTCTTTTGAGGCAAAACCACCTTCTCTTTGTTTGTCCATGTAACGGTACAAATACCAAGAGCTTCCAGCCCAGCCAGGCATTGTAGAAGCTTCTAAAGGATTGCCTTTGTAGCTCCAATCGTTGGCTCTGGCCAATGGTGGCTCGCCATCTTCGGTAGGCAAGTATTTATCTACTTCAGGTAGGGTTAAAGGCAATTCATTTTCTGGTATTGTTTTCGCAACTCCGTCTTCAAAATAGACAGGAATAG
>Ga0307998_1001787_pt1 | contig 11363 bp, 9 predicted proteins | sample Davwhametageno37_FD_203147 | JGI IMG/M metagenome (GOLD analysis project Ga0307998, IMG submission 203147) | Marine microbial communities from Davis Island wharf, Antarctic Ocean - #37 | ecosystem: Environmental > Aquatic > Marine > Unclassified | place: Antarctic Ocean: Davis Island wharf...
ATCGCAGTGGTGAACTCTTTTACTCAATTTGTACCTGGCCATGTCCACTTAAAGGATATGGGACAGTTAGTTGCGCGCGAGATTGAAAAAAATGGTGGAGTTGCGAAAGAATTTAATACTATTGCGGTAGATGATGGAATAGCTATGGGACATGATGGGATGCTTTATAGCCTTCCTAGCAGAGATTTGATTGCAGACAGTGTTGAATATATGGTTAATGCGCATTGGGCAGATGCAATGGTTTGTATATCAAATTGTGACAAAATAACACCAGGCATGCTTATGGCAGCTATGAGAATTAATATACCTGTGATTTTTGTGTCGGGCGGGCCTATGGAGGCTGGCAAAGTAAATTGGGAAGAGAGCGGAGGAAAAATTGAAAAAATTGATTTAGTTTCTCCGATGATCGCTGCCGGAGATTTAAGTGTTTCAGAAGATAATCTAAAAAAAATGGAAGTATCAGCCTGTCCAACCTGTGGATCTTGTTCAGGAATGTTTACTGCAAATTCAATGAATTGTTTAACGGAAGTTCTTGGTTTAAGCCTTCCAGGAAACGGAAGTACTTTAGCTACTCATACCGCTAGAAAATCATTATTTTTAAATGCAGGTGCGAAAATTGTAGATATTACTAAGCGCTATTATGAGGGCAATGACAAATCTGTTTTACCAAGAAATATTGCTACAAAAAAAGCATTTGAGAATGCAATGGCTCTAGATGTATCCATGGGAGGGTCAACAAATACAGTTTTACATTTATTAGCTGCTGCTAAGGAAGCAGAGGTTGATTTTACGATGTCAGATATTGATAAAATATCCAGAAAAGTACCTTACCTAGCAAAGGTTGCACCTGCGTCACAAAAATATCATATGGAAGATGTTCATAGAGCTGGAGGTGTTTATGGAATTCTGGGCGAACTTAAAAGAGGAAAACTATTGCATGAAGATGTTTACACAGTTCACTCGAAAACTCTTGGTGAAGCAATTGATCATTGGGACATTATTTCAACTAAAGAAGATGTAGTGAAAGAATTTTATCTTGCTGCACCAGGTGGAATACCGACAACAGAAGCTTTTAGTCAGGAAAAAGTATGGCCATCATTAGACGACGATAGGAGTAATGGTTGTATAAGAGATATTGCTCATGCATATAGTAAAGATGGTGGCTTAGCTGTTCTTTATGGAAATATTGCAGAAGATGGTTGTATTGTTAAGACGGCTGGAGTTGATGAAGCAATATTAAAATTCTCTGGCCGGGTTAGATTATTTGAATCTCAAGATACAGCGTGCGAAGCAATTTTAGGTGATAAGATAATCCCTGGAGATATTGTAGTTATCATCTATGAAGGCCCAAAAGGTGGTCCTGGTATGCAAGAAATGTTGTATCCAACTGCATATTTAAAATCAAAGGGATTAGGTAAGTCTTGTGCTTTATTAACAGATGGACGCTTCTCTGGAGGAACATCAGGTTTATGTATAGGTCATGCATCCCCAGAATCTGCGGAGGGTGGAGGAATTGCTTTATCTAGAGAAGGAGATCATATAGACATAGATATTCCTAATAGAAAAATTAATTTAAAAATAACAAATGAAGATTTATTACTAAGAAGAGAAGAAATGAACAATAGTAAAAATCCTTGGCATCCAAAACCTAGAGAACGACGAGTAACAGATGCATTAAAAGCCTATGCAATGATGACTACTAGCGCATCAAATGGTGCTGTTAGAGATATCAATCAATTAAAGCAAAGATAATTCAAATTGAATAAAAGTATTAAGATTGTTGGTGAAGGAGATGAACTTCAATTTATCGAAATTGATAATTCATTAGCTGTTGCTAGAGTTGCTCTCCAGGGTGGGCATGTTGATTGGTGGAGACCGAAATCAGCTAAACAAGATGTTTTATGGCGTTCTTCAAATGCTAGATATGAGAAAGGCAGGTCAATTAGAGGTGGAGTTCCTATTTGTTGGCCTTGGTTTGGAAAACACCCAACAGATGGAAGTTTTTGTGCTCATGGGTTTGCTAGGGTAATACCATGGAAACTATTGGAGTCGACACAATTAAAAAATGGAGCTACGAAAATTGTACTCACAATGATTCCAACAGAAGAAGCCACTAAACAGCTTACATATGCTTTTGAATTGATACTAACAATAGTGGTTGGTGAAAGTTTATATTTAAACTTAAAAACAACAAATTTATCCGATAGCCCTTTTGTTATAAGTGAGGGGTACCATACATATTTCTACATTTCAGATATTGAAAATATAAAAGTAAATGGATTAGAGGATTCTATCTATACAGACAAGATAGATGATTTTAGTCGTGGAATTGAAAAAAATTCTATTACATTTAGTAATGAATTCGATAGGGTGTACACAAATACAAGTAACGATTGCCATATTGAAGATGAAGATTTTAACCGTGTAATAACAATAAAAAAATCCAATAGTAATTCAACTGTTGTTTGGACTCCTTGGCAAGAGAAAGCATTAGAGATGGGAGATATGGGCGAAAAAGACGAATGGCGGAGGATGATTTGTGTAGAAACTGCTAATCTTTTGGAAAATAGTGTAGTTATTTACCCAAAATTATCGCATAGTATAGCCACTGAATACTCTGTTCAAGAATATTAAGTAGTATGCTCAACTCAAGAATTAACAAATTATTTCAAATAAAGGTTTAATTTAATTTACTATTTTGGTAAGAATAAACAAAGTACATTCCGATACCTATTAGTATCCAAATAAGAAATCTTATCCAAGTTTGTATAGGCAAAAATATCATTAGCAAGCTACAGGAAATAATTCCTAAAACAGGCACTACTGGATGCCACTTATTTCTAAAGGTATTTTTATCTTTTGGCCCATTATTTCTTAAAAAAATCACACCTAAACAGACAATTACAAAAGCGGATAGGGTCCCGATATTAACAATTTCTGCTAACGTACCTAAAGATGTAAACCCAGCTATTGTGGATATTAAAATACCACAAATTAAAATAGTTTTGATTGGGGTCTGAGTATTTTTATTGACTGAGCTAAGACTAGAAGGAAGTAATCCATCTCTGCTCATTGCAAAAATAATTCTTGTCAGTGCATAGTATAAAACTAGCATTACCGTCGCAAGTCCTGCAATTACACCAATAGAGACTAATGCAGAAGCCCATGGAAACCCAATTTTAGCTAAAGCGAATGCTACTGGTGATGAAACATTAAGTTCTTGATAGGGAACAACTCCTGTTAAAAGAGCAGCCACGATAATATAAATGATAGTACAAAATATTAGTGAATTAATTATTCCTTTAGGTAGGTCTCTCTGAGGGTTGATAGCTTCTTCTGCTGCAGTTGAAACTGCATCAAAACCGACATATGCAAAAAACACAATTGAAGCTCCAGCTAAAACTCCTACTGTTTTGCCACTAGGAAGTGTTTCGAACCATCCATATGGCATAAATGGACTCCAATTTTCAGGGTTAACATTAAACATAGCAAATGCAATAAAGATTAAGATTGCAGAAACTTTAACAGCTACCATTACCTTATTAAATTTTGCACTTTCTTTTATACCAACAATTAATAAAGCCATGATCATTAATATAATAAGAGAGGCAGGAAGGTTTATTATTCCCCCTAAACTCGGTGGCTTTGTAAGGCTGGTAGGCAATCCAATACCCATTGCAATAAGTGCATTGTTGAAATAACCAGACCAGCCATTAGCAACAGCAGCAATTGACATTCCATACTCCATTAGAAGTATCCACCCAACAATCCATGCAATAAATTCACCAAAAGCAACATAAGTATAGCCATAAGCACTTCCGCAACCTCCAACAGATGATGATAATTCAGCATAAGAGAGTGCAGCAAAAGCACAAGCAAAACCTGAAGCTAAGAATGATAAAATTACAGCAGGGCCAGCTTGATTTGCTGCTGCAATACCTGTTAGTACAAAAATTCCTGTACCAATAATGCAACCAACACCAAGAAGAGTTAAATCAAAGGAAGTTAAGCAGCGATTTAATTTTTCATCAGACTTAGAATTGATATTTTTTTTTCTAAAAAGTTTTTTTAGCATAATTTAAACCCAATCTTTGGGAGGTAAAAAGTCAGTATATAATTTCTCTTCAGCGCTTCCTTTTTTGGCTTTCCAGTCATAAGACCATTTAACTAATGGCGGCATAGACATTAATATAGATTCTACTCTTCCTTTTGATTGAATACCAAATAGGGTTCCACGATCTTGTAGTAAATTAAATTCCACATAACGACTTCTTCGATAAAGCTGGAAGTCTCTCTCTTTGTTTGTAAATATATTACCTTTTCTTTTTTGTACAATTGGTAAATAAGCTTTGGTCAAGCTACTTCCAATAGCCTTTATTAACTCAAGACAATATTTAAAATTATTATCAGTAAAGTCATCAAAAAAAATACCGCCAACTCCTCGAGCCTCACCTCTGTGCTTAAGTAAAAAATAATCATCACAATTACTCTTAAATGCGGGGTAAAGTTTATTATCAAAAGGGTCCAAGGTATTTTTAAGTGTTCGGTGAAAATGAATAACGTCTTCTTCAAAAGGATAATAGGGCGTAAGATCTATTCCACCACCAAACCACCATATATCTGCCTCACCAGGCTTTGAAGCTACAAAGAATCTTACATTCATATGAATAGTTGGAACAAAAGGATTATTTGGATGAAAAACTAAAGAAACACCCATAGCCTCCCATTTTCTATTTTCGACTTCAGGATGAGCATCAGTAGCTGATTTTGGAAGCTTAGAACCAGTAACACATGAATAGCCAATTCCAGCCCGTTCAAACACATTTCCACCTTCTAAAATAGATGTTGTTCCACCACCACCTTCTTTTCGTTGCCAGGAATCAATTAAAAAATTTTCACCATCAACTATTTGCACAGACTCAACAATTTCAGATTGTAGGCTTGCTAAGTAATCTTTAACTGCATTTTTATTGATTTCAGTAGTCATTATGATCTAATAATATATTTAGTTTTAAAGTCTTGAATCACTGAAGGGTTTCTATTATTTCCTATTCTTCCTTTAATTAATTTAACTTTATCAGGGAGAAATTTATAAGCATCTCGATAGTTTCTTAGAGGAATTTTACCACTTAAATTTAAACTTGACGATGTAATCGCCATATCAATTGAGTTAATCAAAGCCTGACAGCTAGAAAAAGATGGAATTCTCAATGCTAATTTAGAATTACTTTTTAGCCAATTAGGACAGCGATGATTTGCTTTTATAACCCATGTGTGTGGTCCTGGCCATTTAGAAAATAATTTTTTTTTTGTTACGTCATTAAATGAATTAGTAAAAGAGTCAAAATGTTTTAATGAAGAGCCAATAAGAATAAAGTTTTTATTAAGAGATCTTTTTTTTAGTTTAATAATTTTATTTATTGCTTTTTTATTTTTAGGATCACAACCAAGACCAAAGCATGATTCAGTTGGGTAGGCGATAATGCCACCTCGACGAATAAATCGTACTAGTCTATGATTTTTCACAAATCTTTCTCTAATGCTTTTTGGCCAATATCTGTTCTATATTGCATACCTTTAAAATTAATTTTTTTAACTAAAGCATAAACTTTTTCCTGAGCATTTTTTAATGAATAACCTTTTGCCGTTAATCCAAGAACCCTCCCTCCAGCTGTATAAATTTTTTTATTTTTTAATAACGTACCAGCATGAAATATGTAGGAATCGTTATCGTTATCGTTATCATTATATATTTCATCATTAATTTTAGGTTGATTAGGGTAATTTTCTGAAGCAATGACAACAGTTATTGCTGTACCCTCATCCCACTCAGCTTTATAATTTGAAATATTTCTATTTGATGCAGCTAAAAGTATTTCAAATAAATCACTTTTAAGCCTAAAAAGAATAGGCTGAGTTTCTGGATCCCCCATTCTGCAATTGAATTCGAGTGTTTTGATATTACTATCTTCATCAATCATTAAACCTGCGTATAAAAACCCTGTAAATTCAATTCCATCCTTCTTCATCCCTTCAATAGTAGGCTCGATTACTTCATTCATAATTCTTTTATGTAATGCTGGAGTAATGATAGGAGCTGGTGAATAAGCTCCCATGCCACCCGTATTAGGACCCAAATCTAAATCTAATAGTCTTTTATGGTCTTGGCTTGATGCTAGGGGAAGAATAGAGTCTCCATCACATATAGCAATAAAACTAACCTCCTCCCCTGTTAAGAATTCTTCAATAACAATTCTTGCCCCCGCATCGCCAAATAAATTATCTTCGAGCATTGAGTCTGCTGAGGCTAATGCTTCCTGAACTGTCATTGCAACAACTACACCTTTTCCTGCAGCTAACCCATCTGCTTTAATTACAATCGGAGCACCTTCTTTGTTGATATATTTATGAGCTTCTTGAATACTTGTAAATGTTTTATATTTTGCTGTTGGAATTTTATGGCGCTTCATAAATGATTTTGCAAAATCTTTTGAGCTTTCAAGTTGGGCTGCTAACTTCTTTGGGCCAAAGACTTTAAGTTTATTTTCTATAAATATATCTACAATTCCTTTGGAAAGAGGAACTTCTGGGCCAATAATTGTTAGATCTATTTCTTGGGTTTTTGCAAATAAAACTAATTGATCGACATCATCAATATCAATATCGATATTTTCTATTTTTTCTTCTAGGGCAGTTCCACCATTACCTGGACAAACAAAAACTTTCTCAACAAGTGGGCTTTGTTTTATTTTCCATGCTAGTGCATGTTCGCGACCGCCATTACCAATTATTAGAGCTTTCATATTTAATGTTTAAAATGCCTTATACCTGTGAATACCATTATTAAACCAAGTTCGTCAGCTGCTTTAATGACTTCATCATCTTTAATGCTTCCGCCAGGCTGAATAACACATTTAGCACCATAGCTTGCAAGAATATCAACACCATCCCTGAATGGAAAAAATGCATCAGAGGCGACTACGCTATCTGTTAAAGATATATTAGCATTTTCTGCTTTTATAGCAGCAATACGCGTACTATCAACTCTACTCATTTGCCCTGCACCAATCCCAAGAGTTTTTTTATCCTTACAAAAAATAATTGCATTAGATTTAACATATCGTGCAACTTCCCAAGCAAAATATAAGTCTTCTAGCTGCTCAATGCTAGGTTTTAATTTAGTCACAATTTTGCATTTTTTAATATCTAGTTTGTGATCATCAGTTTTTTGAACTAACCACCCCCCACCAATTTTTTTGAAATCTAACTGATTTTTTAGTGTTTTTATTTCAACTTGTAATAGCCTAATTTTTTCTTTTGTTTTAAAAATATTTAATGCTTCCTCTGAGTAGTCGGGAGCAATAATTACCTCAACAAATTGATTCATAATTAATTTTGCCGTTTCTGAATCCATTTTTTTGTTAATTGAAATAATGCCACCAAATGCAGAAGTTGAATCAGTTGAAAAAGCACCTACGTAAGCATCTTCTATTGTGCTTGCTGAACATACTCCACACGGGTTTGCGTGTTTTACAATGACGCAAGTGGGGGTAGAAAATAATTTAACACATTCCCATGCCGTATCTGCATCATTTAAATTATTAAACGAGAGTTCTTTACCTTGAATTTGTTTAAAATTTGCAAGGGAGCCATTTTGAATTTGTGGCTCTACATAAAAAGCAGCTTCTTGATGAGGATTTTCTCCATAGCGCATAGCCATTTTCTTTTTCATATTTTGAGTTAAATTATTAGGAAAGTTTACCTTTTTTTCATTCTTGGAAAGATAATCACTGATTACTTTATCGTAATGTGCTGTATGTGAAAAAGCATTTTGGGCAAGTTTGAATCGATATGTTTCCTCTAGTGCACCTTTATGCTTTATTAATTGCTTAGAAAAATTAGCGTACTCGTCTGGGTCTGTTAGCACAGCAACACTTTTATAATTTTTTGCAGCAGCTCTAACCATTGTAGGCCCCCCAATATCAATATTTTCAATTGCTAGCTCTAAATTGCATTTAGGATTATTAATTGTTGATTCAAAGGGGTATAAGTTGACAATAACAAGATCAATTTGAGGAATGTTATTTTCTTTAAGTGTTTCTATATGTTTCTGGTTGTCTTTTTGAGCTAAGATCCCCCCATAAATTTTTGGGTGTAAGGTTTTAACACGACCATCGAGCATTTCAGGGAATTGGGTATAGTCACTAACTTCAGTGACTTTAATATTGTTTTCTTTTAAGAGTGCAGCAGTCCCACCTGTAGAAATAATTTCAATATTGAATTCTTGTAATATTGAGACCAATTCTAAAATATTAGATTTATCAGAAATACTAACTAAGGCTCTACTTATTTTAATCATTTTATGCTTCAATTTTGTGTTGTTTAAGTTTTTTTCTAAGTGTGTTTCTATTGAGACCTAGAATATCAGCAGCTTTGCTTTGGTTACCTTCCGCAAGATTCATAATATAGAGTAAAAGAGGTTTTTCAACAGACTGAATAACCATATCGTAAACATCATTAGGGTTTTCGCCAGATAAGTCTGTAAAATATTGATCTAAGAGGATATCAATATCATTAGATAGGTTCACTTTACTCATTAAGCAACGAGCCCAAGTTCATTTTCAGCATCTTCATATGTAATATATTCATCAAGCTTTCTTAATTCATTAAAATAATGTTTAATAAATTTAATTTGTTGAGTAGTTCCATCAATTTGATTCATATTGAATCTAAATTGAGCTGAATTTTTAAGTCCTTTTGTATACCAAGAGATATGTTTCCTTGCAATTCTATGACCCCTCTCTGCCCCATAAAAATCATATAAATCGCTTACATGTTGAATTGTCGTTGTTTCTATTTCACTTATGGTCGGTCGAGCCATATGCTTACCAGTCTTTAAAAAATATTCAATTTCTCTAAATATCCATGGACGACCTTGTGCTGCCCGACCAATCATTACGCCATCCGCTTTTGTGTATTCAAGAACAAATTTTGCCTTTTCTGGTGTTGTAATATCTCCATTAGCAATAACTGGAATACTTATTATTTGTTTAACATTAGCAATAGTGTCATATTCAGCATCACCTTTGTATAGGCAAGCCCTTGTTCTGCCATGCATTGATAGAGCTTGTATTCCAGAATCTTCGGCTATTTTTGCTATTCTAGAAGCATTTCTATTTTCCTTATCCCATCCTGTTCTTATCTTTAGAGTTACAGGAATACTTACAGATTTAACTACTGCAGTAAGAATTTGTTCAACTAATTTTTCTTTTTGAAGAAGTGCTGACCCTGCCATAACATTACATATTTTTTTTGCAGGACATCCCATGTTGATGTCGATAATTTGGGCACCTTTTGCCATATTAAATTTTGCAGCTTCTGCCATCATTTCTGGATCAGCACCAGCAATTTGAACTGAGATGGGTGCGACTTCTCCCTGGTGGTTTGCTCTTAAAAGAGTTTTTTCGCTCCCATAAAGAAGAGAGTTCGAAGTAACCATTTCACTGACAGCCATTCCAGCACCATAATGTTTACATAACATACGGAATGGCCGATCAGTAACTCCAGCCATCGGAGCTAAAATCAAATTATTTTTAAGTTTATGAGGCCCTATCTGCATATTTTAATATTATTTAAATGTAAGGAAGTGCTTATTTTATAATCAATTAGATGATTATCAAAGTTTAATTTTCTCGCCAATTAAATTTTAATTTTTCTAACTGGCTTTTAAGCTCCTTCATTGCTTTATTAACATCCTTAGATGTACCTTTGATTCCAAGCTCCAATGTCTTATTTGGTCTTAATTTAGGAAGGCTATATATTTTAATTGCTTTGTTTTTATTTTTTATCTCATTCATTGTGTCAATGAGCATACTTTCGCTTATATCATCCAGCCAAATTGATTGGTCTTCAACATCCTTTAAGTTTATAAGAGTTTTGTAGTGATTATTTATTACCCAGTCAATCATTGGCCATGCCATTTCAGGAAAGCCTGGCATAAAATGATGATGATTAATCAAGAACCCTGGAATATTATTAATAACGTTAGGAATCAGTTCGGCATTATCTGGAAGGTCTGCCATTAAAATTCTTTTTGGATATGCATCTTTACCAAATTGATTCTCAATAAGTAGTTTTGCTTTAGCATTTTGAACTATAGACTTTTTATGTGCAAGTGCAGCCGCATACCTTGTACAATCATCTGGCGTAGCACCTATTCCGCCAAAACAAAAAACTATAGACCCAATTTTTTCTTGAATAGTGTTTTTGATTACCTCTAAATCATCTGGAATATAGTCAACTTTTGAAAGCCATAAGCCATAATATTTAAGTGTTTTTGATAAGTGCTTAAGGTGTTTATCCTCTCTTTTTCCTGATAAAATTTCATCCCCTATAATGACAGCATGGATTTCTTTTTGAGATATATCTAAAGAATTTATGACATTTTCGGTGTTAATGAGCCTGCTCCCAATTATCACCTTCTCCCATATCAGCGATCAGTGGAACAGATAATGAAGCAACTTCCGCCATTAGTTTTGGAATTATTTTTTTAAAAGTTTGTACTTCATTATTAGGAACCTCAAAGACAAGTTCATCATGAACTTGCATAATCATTTTTCCTTTAATATTAAGTTCTGTTTGAATCCAATTTTGAACTTCAATCATAGCCAATTTAATTAAGTCTGCTGCCGTACCTTGCATTGGTCCATTGATCGCAGCCCTTTCAGCAGCGGCGCGCATAATCCCATTGGAGCTATTAATTTCAGGGAGCCATAATCTTCTTCCAAAAAAAGTTTCAACATATCCTTTTTCTTTAGCTATTTGTTTTGCATCCTCCATGTATTCCTTTACAGATGGATATTGAGTGAAATAACGATCAATATAATTTTTTGCAGCACTTATTTCAATATTAAGATTTTTAGCAAGACCAAATGGGCTCATACCATATATAAGACCGAAGTTGATTACTTTGGCATACCTCCTTTGTTCATTTGAGATGCCTTCTAAAGATAAATTAAATATCTCAGCGGCCGTTATTTTATGAATATCTTCATTATTTTTAAATGCTTGTATTAGTCGTTTATCTTTCGATAAATGCGCCATTATTCTCAGTTCAATTTGAGAGTAATCTGCAGACATTATTACCGATCCTTTTGGAGCAATAAATGCCTCCCTCACTCTTCTACCTTCAGGAGTCCTAATAGGAATATTTTGTAAGTTTGGATCAGAGCTAGCAAGTCTTCCAGTAATTGCAACTGCTTGGTTATAGCTTGTATGAACTCTTCCAGTAGACTGGTTAATCATTTTTGGTAATTTGTCTGTGTATGTATTTTTAAGTTTGGACAGACTTCGGTGTTCTAATA
>Ga0307998_1001789_pt1 | contig 11355 bp, 8 predicted proteins | sample Davwhametageno37_FD_203147 | JGI IMG/M metagenome (GOLD analysis project Ga0307998, IMG submission 203147) | Marine microbial communities from Davis Island wharf, Antarctic Ocean - #37 | ecosystem: Environmental > Aquatic > Marine > Unclassified | place: Antarctic Ocean: Davis Island wharf...
GGTCCCGTCGACCTGAATGTCGAACCGTATTGGGTTCTCAACGGTGATAACTCACAGTTTGAGAAGAATAACCTCAAGTATTCCCCAGCTCTCTTGAAAATCTTCGATGAAATCCTCGTCAACGCGGTTGACCGCAACTCTATGCATCCCAAGCATGTCACTTCCATCTCTGTCGCTATTGATAAAGTCAGTGGTTCAGTGACTATAGAGAACAATGGTCCCATCGGTGGTGTCGGGGTTCGTATGCATGAGAAGGAAGGTATTTGGAATCCAGAATTAACATTTGGACACCTTCTCACAAGTACCAACTATGATGACAGTAAGAAGCGGGTAGTTGGTGGACGCAATGGCTATGGTGCCAAATTGACGAACATCTACTCCTCCTCGTTTTCTATCGTCATCAAAGACCACGAGACTAAACAAACATACACCCAAAAATGGTCTAACAATATGACTGTGTGTGAACAACCAAAAATCAAAAAATATGCGGGTGCTACGTCATCCGTTTCTATCACGTTTACCCCCGATTGGAAGAGGTTTGGGATGCCCAAGATGGATTTCGCCATCTATAAGATTTTCCAAAAGAGGGTGTGGGATGCAAACATTTGTTCAACCCCTAACTGCAAGGTCAGGTTTAATGGAGATGTTCTCCCCAAACAAAACTTTGATGCGTATGCCAAAATGCATGAAGGTGTAGGGGAGGTGTGTTCCTTTTCCAATGACCGTTGGTCCGTGTGTATCGGTCCTTCAGAGAATGGCCTAGAACAGGTGTCGTTTGTTAATGGTATTTGTACAACCAGGGGTGGGACCCATGTAGACCATGTGGCATCCCTCGTTGCTGTGGGGATTATTGAGGAGATGGCCAAGAAGATTAAGTTGAAACCTCAACAGGTCAAGAACACCTTCAATATCTTTGTAAAGGCAACCCTTGAGAATCCTGCCTTCTCAAGTCAGGTAAAGTCTGAATGCACCCTCAAAGCTCAAGACTTTGGGTCTAAGTTTGAACCTCCAAAGAACTTCATCAAGAATGTTCTCAAGACTGGTATTCAAGATGAACTCCTCGCACTCTCGAAATTCAAGGAGATGAAGGAACTAAAGAAGACTGATGGTGCTCGTAAGTCCAAAATCACTGGGATTCCCAAATTGGATGACGCCAACAAAGCTGGTACTGCACAATCTAATAAGTGTACATTGATTGTGACTGAGGGTGATTCAGCAAAGACCCTCGCAGTTGCAGGTCTCTCTGTAGTTGGTCGTGACCACTATGGTGTGTTCCCACTTCGGGGTAAGTGTAAGAATGTGAGAGATGTTTCCGTCTCACAACTCACCTCTAACCAAGAGTTTAATGATCTCAAGAAGATTTTGGGTCTTCAACAAGGTAAAGAATACAAGGATGTGTCAGAACTTCGTTATGGTCGTCTCATGATTATGACAGATGCAGATAATGATGGTTCTCACATCAAAGGCCTAATTCTAAACATGATTCACTATTTCTGGCCAAGTCTCCTCAATTTGGGTTTTGTCGTGAGTATGGTCACCCCAATTATCAAGGCATCCAAGGGGTCAGACTCCAAATCCTTTTACACAGATTCAGCATTTCGAACCTGGTATGGTGATGGGAAAGCTGGGTGGCGTATCAAGTATTACAAGGGTTTGGGTACCTCAACCTCAGTAGAAGCTCGGGAGTACTTCAAGAAGATTCAAGAACTCACGGTTCGATTTGATGTAGATAGGATGACTAACGAATCGATTGTTCTTGCGTTTGATAAGAAGAAGGCGGATGCGAGGAAAACCTGGCTTCTCGACAGTACCGCTAAGGATGTGAGGGAACTTGAAGTGCCTTATGGACACGTCAAACAGTTGAGTATCACAGACTTTGTTCACAAAGACCTGGTCAATTTCAGTCTTGCGGACCTAAAGCGTTCGATTGCCCATGTCGCAGATGGACTCAAACCATCCCAAAGGAAAGTTATGTATTCATGCTTTCAAAGGAATCTACAAGGTGAGATGAAGGTTGCCCAATTGGCAGCCTATGTCGCCGAGAAGAGTTCCTACCATCATGGTGAAGTGTCTCTCGCAGATACAATCGTAAAGTTGGCGAATGACTATACGGGTTCTAACAATATCAATCTTCTAGAACCATGTGGTCAGTTTGGTACACGACTCATGGGTGGTAAGGATGCCTCACAAACCAGGTACATTTTCACACGGTTGACTAAAGAGGCTCGTTGTGTTTTTGATGCTAAGGATGACGCCATCCTCAACTACCTCGATGATGATGGGAGGTCTATCGAACCAGATTTTTACATGCCAACTATTCCAATGGTTCTGGTGAATGGGACTGAAGGTATCGGTACAGGGTTCAGCTGTTATGTTCCACCCTTCAACCCCAAAGATATCAAACAGAATATTCTTAACGTCATCGGTGGGAAAGCTATCAAGAGAATGAAACCATGGTTTAGGGGATTCAAGGGTCGTATTTTCGAACAGGATGAGGTTTGGGTCACTGAAGGTGTTTGGAATATAATTGGTAAAACAATCAAGGTATCCGAGCTACCACCAGGTCGTTGGACACAAGACTATAAGGAACACCTTGATATGCTTGTAGAAAAGAAGGTCATCAGTGGTTTCACCAATAACAGTACAACAGAAGATGTTGATTTTGTTATTCAGGAGTACACCGGCAAAGATATCATCAAGGACCTCAAACTCCAAAAGACTGTCCGTACAACAAACATGCACCTCTTTCACCCAACGAAGGGTATCCACAAATACGAGAGCCCTGAACTCATTCTAAAAGACTTCATCGAACTCCGTCGGCACTATTACATTAAAAGGAAAGAGCATCTCATCAAGGTTCTTGAAGCCAAAACGAAGATGTGTGGCTACAAATCCCACTTTGTTACCATGGTTATCAATGGAAGTCTAATTGTTTTTAAGAGGAAGAAACAAGAACTCGAGAATCAACTGTCTACATTGAATTTTCCCAGGATTGGTGGAACCTATGATTACCTCCTAAACATTAGAACTGTTCAATATACAGAGGAAAGTGTTCGTGAACTTCTCAAGGAATCCAAACAGGCGAAAACCGAACTCACGAGTATGATGACCACGAGTCCAATGAGTATGTGGGAGAATGATATTAAAAATATGTAGACAATAGATAAGTATGGGTGAAGCTGCAAAGATTTCTCTCAAAGCTATTGGAAAACAGGATACACACCTACTTTCCAAAGACCCAGAAGATTCATTCTTTAATTATAAGAATGATAAGATACACTCAGATTTCAGGAAGTACCATAGGAGTCGTAATGTTATTAATCCCGGTGGTATACCAAATTGGCCATTTGGACAAACTATCAAGGTTCAATTCAATCCTCAAAACATGGGAGACCTTTTGAGCAACATGTGGCTTAGTATTACAATGCCACGTCTTACAGATTATGGTGGTGGTAAAAATTACGCAGACCAACTAGGGAGACATATACTGAAAAGTGTCACGATGGTTGTAGATGAGTTAGAAGTTGAAACAATCCATGATGATTGGGGTATTCTTTATGATGAACTTTATTTAGAAGTATCTGAAAAGGTGGCTAATAGATTTCTTATAAATAGAAATATAGGTTATGATGATTCCACATTGGACGCATTTAAGGACCTTTCACAATATTCTGCAGACCTTATGATTCCTTTACACTTCTTCTTTTCTAGGAAATATGCGAGTGATGAATATTCTTCTAATAAACCAAATCGTCCGTATTTCCCCGTGTGTGCCGTGCATCGTCAGACTATCGAGTTTGTACTTGAATTCCACGAACAAACATTCTTCACGGATACTGGGACTACACTCATACTCGATGAGTTTAAACTCATCACAGAAGAAATTACATTAAATCCCGAAGAACGTCAGTATTTAGCAACTGAGAGACAAACATTCATAACTGATATTGTACGCAAACACCCCAGTATTATAAGTACACCAAATGATACAATGATTCGAAACAATCTCGTACCTAACATTCCAGTCAAATGTATTCATTGGTTTTTGAGAAACACTAAATTCGAAGATGCGAATGATTCAACTGGTGGTAGGTCTATACAAGAAGAAAAGTCTTACCAAAATAGATTTAATTTTTCATCTAATGTACATTTTGATGAAACAGGTACATTCTTCTATCCCATAATGGATGAAGCAAGTTTTTACATAAATGGAAACAGATTACCAAATGTTTCTAAAACAAATCACTATTATTACAAATACTTAATTCCACTCAGAAATAGATTAGCAAGGCCTATCAGAAATATTTACACATATAGTTTCTCGATGAATCCGATTAATGTGGAACCATCGGGGAACTTAGATTTCAGTGGAATAAAATCTGATAAAACGTCTATAGAAGTGATCCTTGATACATCAGCCAGTTCACTTGTAGATACCTCCAGTAATAATTATTCCCTAAACATGTATTACACGGGTTATCAAACATATGTATTTGAAAAGGGATTCATGTCACTTGCTTATTAAACAGGGAAGTCTTATGATTTGAGATGTAGTCTATGATATTATTCTTAATACACCATTTGATGAAGTTCAACTGTGCCAGAGTTGTATGAATTTCATGAGATGTCCCGGGAATAGTATATGGAAACTTTTGTGAACGACAAAATGGGTCGAACAGTTTCTTACTGTATCCATCTAGACTTGATTTGTATGCACAATGAACGGTAAATAGTTTTCCGTCATGTGTTGTATACATCGTATTATTTTTTTTCGCATAGTTTGTGATAAACCACTCGAGATTTCGAAGTGATATACCACTGGTTTTATCTAAAATGTTCATTAACTTAGTTCGATTCTTTTCTTCATTGTAAAAATTATTTATTGATGTTAGTAGAATGGTCGATTTACTCATTATTGAATGAATGGACACAAATCTATAAGTTCGTTTTTAATTTCACACCCCGGACATCCTTTTACAAACATTTGTTCAGGTCCATGGGTATGGGTATTCTTACTGGAAAGTTCTCGTTTTTTTATTTTTTCACCTTTAGCTCTATGAAATTTACAATATCCACCCTCGAGAGCTCTAAAGGCACATCTCCGATTGATCCCATCCTTTGCCATTCTCACACCTTTGCAAATATGGTCATTATTTGTATCAGTCAAATCTCTCAATAGCAAGTCTAGGGGAATAGCGTGCACTTTTGATATATCTTCGAGTTTCTTATTCAATCTTTCCGTATAATTTTGATTCACTTCTTCATCAACCATATCGTAAATATGTTCACTGATAGCATCATCAATCATTTCTGGAAGTTGGTCATAAATCAACTTCTTAATATTTTCAATGACAATCTTTGTGATTTTGTTTTTTGCTGTCATGTCTTGTCTTATTATTCTATTGCGTGTAGCTTTTAAATAGGTCTTCAACAGAGTTCTGTTTTTGTCTGAACAGTTTGATCCTATCTCGTAATTCTACCACTTTACCTTCATCACTGATATTGTTCTTTTGACATTCCTCGATAAGTTGTTCCCTTTTCATCGTACTCAGTGCCGGTCCAGTGACTTTCTTTGGGGGTTTATATTTTTCTATAATCTCACCAAATATCTCTTGTTTCGTATTTCCAAAGAGAGGATCGAGAAGATCACACACCGGGTTTAGGAACTTATTCACAAAGTAGTAGTGATAATCAACTGGAATGTTATTCTCTTCTACGTACTTGGGGTCTTCTGATTTTTCAAAAGCCTTAGCCCTTGGGTTATCTGTTTTTGTAAGAATATAGGGTACACGGTCTCCAGATTGTGGCTCTGACCCAGGTTTTCGTTGTCTCATCTTGTTTACAACCTGCACATGTGCCTGATTGATATTGATACTTTCTGGGCTAGTGATAGAAACACTCTTCCCACCAACTTTATAACTGTCAGAGAGACCTTGACTTAAAATAAGTTGGTCATTTGAAATTTCACCACCTAGAAGTTCATTAGCGCGTTGCCTCGCCAACTCCATTGGTGGCCCGGTGTCTCCAGAAGTTAGGATTACATCCAATAGTTCCTTACAAACTTCTCTCATGTGGGGTGTATTATCTCTTCGAACAAGTTGAAGACCCTTGACGTCTACATAATCCATGTTCATATTCCCATCCTTCCCCTTTGTCCACAACTTGGCTGCGTACCGTTTCTTCGAATACAAGAAGTACGGCCAATAGACTTTCTCAAGTTCTAGGTTATTTGGCTTTTTGAAAAGAGCACTACATTCTTCCGCCGCCCTCTCACCAATCTCCCAGCTATACTCGATAGCTTCTACACCTTTACGGTCCCCTACATCAAACTCGACCATAACGGAATCTGTGTCACCATATCTCACCTTTGCACCCGGGAAGTTTGCTTCAACATACGTCTTAGTCTCTTCAATCATACCACGCCCCCTACATGTTGTCGTAGATGCGATTGGAACACATGGGAGAATACCCTTACCTGCACCAGTGAAACCATATACCGAGTTCATTGAAACTTTGTAGGCCAATTGTTTACCGTTGTATACTTCTTTCATAGAACCCGTCGCAGCTGCCATATCTCTCTTAGCTTTTTTACGAAATTGTTTAAGCTCTGCTAGAATCGCTGGTAAGAGACTGGGTACATCTTGTGCAAACTTATACGTTTTATCACCAATGTCGAACGTTTCGTAAGTAATACCAGGGATATTACCATATTTCCTCTCATCCATCACATATGTAGAATAACACAAATTGTGTGCCATCATTATAGATGGATACAGAGCCTCAAAATCAAGGGCTGTAATTGGTGTATAGTATGCACCTTTTTGTGCCTCTAAAACAGTTGCTCCTTCGTACTGCTCTTCAGGGAGCGAACCATACTTAATAGTTGGTACCATATACCCCAACTCCCTGGCCTTTTTCGTTAATTGACTAAACACCTTGATTTGCTGCCCTCTTTCAACGAGAAATGATACAGGTACCCAGGTTGCTTTAGCCATCTCCACAAGGTTTAATAAGGTGCACAACTTTTTCATGAGTTTGTGGGGTAAGAGTGTATCCTTGATACAGTATTCAGCAACATCTCTCAGTTTTACAGGGTCACCTTCTAGAAAACGAGCAAACATTTCTTTTGGGGTCATGTCAATCTTTTGATCACCCAAATACAATTTTGAAACATTGTTCAGGCTATAAGAATCCAACTTGTACCCCTTTTTCACTTCATGGAACAGGTCGAAAATGAAACGCCCAGCCATGGGTAAAAGCTTCAGATAGTTATCACCCAGTGCACTTGAGCTCAACTGTTTCAAAACTAAATGACACTCAGTATCGTTGAGTTTACCAAGCTGATAAAATTCAACTCCACACCCAACCATAGCAGCACGTTTGTAAATATATTCAAGATCAAACCCAAATATATTCCACCCAGTAATAATATCAATATCTTTCTCATTTACATACTTTTTAAACGCTAGAAGCATTTCTCTTTCAGTATCAAAGCTGATAATATTCGAACCCTCTATGTTTTGGTCAGTTTTTTTAAAACACAAACAAGTTTTGTCGTATGGTTCATCACTCCCAAATTTACATAAGGAAATTGCAATCTGAAAGCATGCATCATCCGGAACATTTGGATCTGGAAATTTACCAGTAGAGCTATTACATTCAATATCAAATGATGCAACCACAAATGGAGCCATATCATCACGTTCGACGGGTTTCAATGTTGACCACTCATTACACCACAGGTCAATGTCAGCCTTAGAAAGATGACACCGAACACAACTATCACCGCTGTCTAACCAACCAGTAGATTGAATCCCAGTTCTATGCATCAATCTCAGGACAGGGTCAATATTAGATTCGTATACATGGTACTTTTGAAATTCCCTATTATACATAAAAATCGAGTTAACCTTTCGTCTATGCTCCAGTGATTTGAAATTCAAATGCATGAAGTGAAATTCCTCGTTATTTTGGAAACCCCAAACATCCTTCTGTGTTGTCAGACTGTAACCCGTCACATGGTCTTTCCTCAGCCTGTTGATGTCATCGTATAGACGCTTAACGTCCTGTTGTGTTGTACCCTTTGGAAGTTTTACAAAAAAATATGGATCGAATGTTGTAGTTACACAGACCGACTTACCATTCTCAGTCTTACCGAAGATACTGATTTGATGTTCACCTTCAACATCTCGTGCTTCCCATGTCAGAGCTTGGAACAATACCATATGTATACTATGAGCCAAAATTTTAATATCGTTTATTAATAAATGTCAGCTGCTTTGATTGAACTTGTTTCGGTAGGAGCCCAGGATGTCTACATCACAGGTGATCCCCAAGTCAGCTTCTTCCGTCAAAACTACAAACGACACACAAACTTTGCTATAAAACCTGAACGACTGGACTACATCGGTACCTTCGGTGCTAATAACGAAATTTCTGTCCCCCTACGCACCAAGGGTGACCTCCTCTCTTACATTTGGATTGAAGGTACCAATATCGGTGGAGTTGGTAACTCGAACACAGGTTTCTTCGATAAAGACGAGTCCACCGCCACTGAATTTTCACTTTGGATTGGTGGTCAGGAAGTGACCCGCCTTGATTCTTTGTACATCCAGGGTGTCCACAACCTTTTATATAATCAAGACCAAGCTTCTGCTAGTTGTGCTTTGACCCTTGACGAATGTCCCCAAAATGCTTTAGGTGCTGCCGCATCAGCCGATCACTACGTTCTACCCTTCTTCTTCAGTGAGGACTGGACAAAATCTTTACCATTAACAGCGTTACAATATCATCAGGTCGAATTGCGGATCAAGTGCCGGGGTGGTACGTTCGCTCCTAGTGGTGTAAAGGTCTTCGGTACTTATGTGTACCTTGACACAGTGGAACGTGATATAATCGTAAACCAAGAACATGAGCTGCTTATTACACAAACACAAAACCAAATAATGGAGGCTACCGATACCGATGTAGATCTTTCTTATTTCAACCACCCCGTCAAGGCTATCCACCTCGTTTCTTCTGAAGCCGATACAAACAAATGGTCGACAAACTTTACATTCACCGACTCAACTCTATACATCAACGGTACACCTCTATTCGAAAATATGTCTGCCGCCTATCATCACAACGTCGTTCCCCAGATGCATTGCTCTATTCTTGCTATGGATGCCCTAAGCACTGTTTCTACTTTCACATGGCCATTCTGTCTAACTATGAATAAGTCACAACCCACAGGAACACTGAACTTTTCGCGTATAGACAGCGCTAAGTTAGTGTTGAATGGTAATGGCACCCGTGTTGGTAACATGGTACGGGTCTACGCGGTCAACTATAACATCCTTCGTATCAAGGATGGTATGGCTGGTGTCGCGTTTGGTAACTAAACCAAACCTAAGTCGTATGTATATAACTTTAAAATCACGTAAAAAATGGTAAAGACGAAAGTTCGTAAAACACCTACTCTTGACGCTGTTCGTGGAGTGAAGTCTCATATTGGTGAGCTTCTTTCACAAATCAAACAAGGTCAAAAGTGGAAAAGGAAATATAAAAAATTGAAAAAAAGAATTACCCAATTCGAACCTAAAAAGGTAGTGGTGAAAGATGATGTCCGTGAAAAACGTATTTATACTATTGCGATTTCCATGATACAAACACTTGGAATAAATGAGGTGGATTGGTTGTTTCGCATGGCCGAGGTCGCCGAGCGGGCTGCAAATTGTCCCGAACTCATGTCCAGACACGCAAAAACTATTGCAGCTGGGGCTCTACACGCATGTATTAAACCTGAATTGAACAAGAGATTCATGCAAGAAAAGATTGGTGTTTCTATACCCACAATTGGTAAAGTATCCAAAATTATTAAGAGTGTGTCCATGAAGTTAGATTATCCTTAGTTTTGTTATTTATTGATAACACTTAAAAGTAAAAATAGTTAATAATTCAATGATACCGTTTATAATCAGGGATGAAGTTGTCAAACAGACTATGCGTATAGAACAGTTTTTTCCTATACCAATTGGAATTATTCCTATAGACAAAGCAGTAAATAAAAAAATTTTAGAACTTATTAAAATAAAAAAATGGAATATAAAAAAAAACGGTGACGCTGGTAATAGTATAAGTTCAGATGTACACATCCTCGATAATAACGAACTCAGTGATATAAAAAAAGTGTTGACAGATTCTGTTAATGAATATTTGAAAGAAATTGTTAATCCTGGTAAAGATATGAAGTTATATATTACCACCTCTTGGATAAATATGAATAAAAATGGTGAATCACATCACCTCCATAATCACCCAAATAGTATAGTATCTGCTATATTGTATATAGATACATGTGAAGAAGATACAATTTCATTCATGAACGAACGTAATGATGTATTTGGTAATTTAAAATTTACTATGGGTCATGGTGAAACAAAGTGGACCACATCCGAATGGTCCGTATCGGCAATGGTTAATACACTTATTATGTTTCCATCAAGCTTACCGCATCATGTACACCCCAGACCAAACGCATGTAAGGGAACGCGTATATCTTTAGCATTTAATACTTGGTTTAAAGGTGAAATGGATCTTGGTGCGTGTTGCGCCGATCAATTACATATATAACAATATAAAAAACATTATTTAATAATAATAATGATACCATTCGTATTTATCGGTGGTCTCGCCGCTCTCACAGCCTATACCTACTATGGTCAGAATCTCGTGTCCGCCGAAGAAGCCAAGAGACTCATTAAGGATGGTAAGATAAAGAGGGTTATCGATGTTCGCACAATTACTGAATATCGCATGGGACATTACCCTAGAGCGCTTCATATCCCTGTTGATAAGATGAACGAAAAGACCACCACAGAACTCCCCAGGAGGGGATTACTCGTCTATTGCAACACTGGGCAAAGGGCCAGATTTGCAGCAGAGAAATTAGAAGGTCTCGGGTTCAAGGATGTGTACTACATCGCTGGACTTTACACAAGTTTACTTTAGAATGTACTTAGTTTTTAATAATCTATCAAGTCTCAGTTTTTCCTTATTCATGAAAATTGTGAGTTGCATAACTTCACCTTCCAAAGTCACTAGTCCATGTGTGGACTTTTGATACTTTGCTATTTGGTCAACCCTAACAAGGTCCACCGGTGACATCTTCGTATTTGGTGTCTTACTGTGATAGACAGCAAGAACCGCAGCATCCCTCTTCGTCTCCTTTGGAGCCACATCACCTTCATGACATATCACAACATGTGCACCCGGGCATCCAGACACATGCATCCACCAGTGTTTAGGGTCACTCGTCATTGTCAGTTGGTCATTTTCTTTTGCACTCTGACCAACTTGAATTTTGATACCATC
>Ga0307998_1001790_pt1 | contig 11355 bp, 10 predicted proteins | sample Davwhametageno37_FD_203147 | JGI IMG/M metagenome (GOLD analysis project Ga0307998, IMG submission 203147) | Marine microbial communities from Davis Island wharf, Antarctic Ocean - #37 | ecosystem: Environmental > Aquatic > Marine > Unclassified | place: Antarctic Ocean: Davis Island wharf...
CAACCGAAGAGTGTTTATCTTTTTTGAATTGCTTAATGTGTGTTGAAAGAGTTTCAATTTTACCTGTTAATAATGCAATTTGTACCTCTGAAGACCCAGTGTCTTTCTCATGCATTTTTAGTTCTTCTGCTTTATTCGTCATACTGTTTATTTTCCTATTTGTTTGTTTGTTTTATTAAGTTTTCTATTTTTTCTGCGTATTCAAAAGAGTCGTCTTTAGCAAAAAGTATTTTTGGTATATATTTCATAAATACTTTTTTAGATAAAACTTTTCTAATTAAAAAAGAGTATTCTCTTAATTTTTTAATAACTTTTTCTGTATCCTTACCCCCTAGAGGCAATACATACGCCTTTGCAATTTTAAGATCTTGACTCATCTTTACTTCTGTAACAGTAACAGTGTTAGTTTCTAAATTCGGCACCTTAGCCTCATTTCTAGCAAAAATCATACCTAAAGATTGCTTAATCATCTCTCCAACACGTAATTGTCTTTGTGATACAGGGTTTTTCCCTGTTTTATCAACCATTATACCGTTCTTTCAGTAGAAGTTGTACTATAAGCCTCTATTGTATCGTTTTTTTGAAAATCAACAAAGTCTTTTAGAGTTATTCCACATTCTTGGCCATTGCTAACCTGTTTAGCCTGATCTTTTTCTCTAAAAATTGTGCTAATTTTGCCAGTATAAATAATTGCTCCATCTCTAATTACCCTAGCATTTGCTCCACTGGTTATTTCTCCTTCAGTTACTTTAGAGCCAGCAACTTTTCCTGTTCCTGAAACTTTAAAGATTTCTAAAATTTGAGCCATACCATTGATTGTCTCCTGAACATCTGGAGCAAGAAGTCCAGACATTCTTAATTTAATATAATCTAAAACTTCATAAATAATATTATATGAATTAATTTTAATTTTTTCATTATCTGCTAATTTTTTTGCTTCTTTACTTGGTTTAACATTAAATGCAATTAAAGTAGCATTAGATGCTTTTGCTAAAGTCACATCAGTTTCTGTTACCATTCCAATATCTGATAAAATAATTTTAGGTTTCACTTCATCGTGTGTGATTTGATTAATTGCACTTTTGATTGCCTCAGCAGATCCATGCACGTCTGATTTTACAATAATATTTAATTCTGCAGCAGATTTATCTGCAAAAGCAGAATCTTGGGTTGCTAATGTTAATGGACTTCCTCCTGTTTTAGTTTCATCGGCTCTATTCTCACTTAATGTTTTTGCTTCTTTTTCAGAACTTAAAACAATAAAATCATCTCCAGATTTAGCTGCTCCATTAATTCCTAAAATTTCAACTGGTGTTGATGGGGGTGCTTCGTTAATACTTTTTCCTTTATCATTTATTAATGCTCTTACTTTTCCCCATTTTAATCCACTAACAAAAAAATCACCTTTTTTAATTGTTCCTGATGTTACCACAACAGTTGCTACAGCTCCTCTACCTACATCAATTTTTGATTCTAAAACAATTCCTGTTGCTTTAGACTCAAAGTCAGTTTTAAGATCTAAAATTTCAGCTTGTAACACAACTGCTTCTACCAATTTATCTAAATTCTTTTTCGTTTTTGCAGATATCTCAACCATCAAAGTATCTCCTGACAAATCTTCTGCAATAAGTTCATATTCTAAAAGTTGGTTTTTAATTTTTTGTGGATCTGCCTCTGGTAAATCACATTTATTTATTGCAACAACTATTGGAACATTTGCAGCTTTTGCGTGCTTTATAGATTCAATTGTTTGAGGTTTGACACCATCATCTGCTGCAACTACTAATACTACAACGTCTGTTAGTTTTGATCCTCTTGCCCTCATCTCAGTAAAAGCTGCGTGACCTGGTGTATCTATAAAGGTTATTTTATTTGATTCATGTTCTATTTGATAAGCACCAATATGTTGTGTAATTCCACCAAACTCTCCAAGTACAACATTTGCATCTCTTAAAACATCTAATACTGAAGTTTTGCCGTGATCAACATGACCCATTACGGTTACTATTGGGGGTCTATTCTTTAAATTTTCTGATCTAGATTCCTTAATTTTTTGAATAATTTCTTCAGCTTTTGTTTCTCTTATGGGGTTATGTCCAAATTCTTTTACTAAATATTCTGCAGTATCTGCTGCTAGTGTTTGATTAATAGTAACTGTTACTCCCATTCCAAATAAATGCTTTATAACATTGTTAGATTGCTCTGCCATTCTATTGGATAGTTCCCTAACAGTAATTGCCTCTGGAATATTAACGTCTCTTTTTATTGGTTTTAAACTTTCTTGAATCTCTTCCTTGGTAAGCTCTCTATTTTCTTTTAACTTTGCTCTTTTAAGTGAAGCCATACTTCTTGATCTTGCTTCAATCTCATCACTTAAGGCTCTTGAAACTGTTAGCTTTAATTCTCTTTTTTTAGCGTCAGGCTTTCCTTTATCACCCGCATCACCTTTAAGTCTTCTAGTTGCTCTTTGTTCGGCTAATTTACGTTTTTCATAGTCATTTGTAATTGGTGATGATGGTTTAGATGTTGAAGTAGTTCTTGGATTAAAACTTCCCACAGGACTTACTGCTGGTTTTGATCTTACACTTTCAGGTCTGTTAAAATTACTTCTAGGCGCAAATTTGCTTGGTTTTTTTTCGATTACAACTGAGTTTTTACTTTGAGTTTTTGCTAACTCTATATTCTCTATCGATTTCTTGGCTATGCCAGAAAGTGTTAATTTTGTTTTTTTGTTGTCCATATTTCATTACTCAATCTTTATAAATTATATTTCTTGCTGACATAATTAGTTCATCTGCTTCGGTTTTTGATAAAGCAAAATCTTCAAGATATCCTTGAATTTTAATTCTTTCACCTTTTACGATATCATAACCACCCGTTAATTCATCAGATGCAAGGTCTGCAAAATCTTCTAGCTTTAAAATTTTTTGCTCTCCAAGAGTAACCAACATACCTGGTGTTAACCCTTTGTGATTTATAAGGTCATCTTGTAGCCCCAAGTCTTTAATTCTTTTTGTAATATCTTCTTGATCTTTTTTGTAGAAATCTTTTGCTCTTTCTATCAAGGCTTTAGCTGTATCTTCTTCTATACCTTCAATTTTCATTAAATTTTCTGGTGTGCTGTCTTTAATGTCAGAAATTGAAGAAAAGCCTTCTGCCACGAGTAATTGTCCTAAAGTTTCATCCAATTCTAAATTTTTAACAAAATTTTCAGTTTTTTCTTTAAACTCTGACTGTCTTCTTTCTGAATCTTCCGCATCAGTCATTATGTTAATTTCATAATTTAATAGCTTTGTGGCTAACCTAACATTTTGACCTCTACGGCCAATTGCTTTACTTAAATTTTCTTCAGTTAAAATTACATCTAATTTTTTTGCAACACTATCAACATTTACTCTTTGAACTTCTGCTGGTGATAATGCATTTGAAACTACAATTGCTGGATCTTCAGACCAGTTAACAATATCAATTTTTTCTCCTTGAAGTTCGTTAACTACTGCTTGAACTCTTGATCCTCTCATACCAACACAAGCTCCTACTGGATCTAATGAAGTATCAACTGCTTTAACACAAATTTTTGCTCTACTTCCTGGGTCTCTTGCTGATGATTTAATCTCAATTAAACCGTCATAAATTTCTGGAACTTCTTGAACAAATAATTTTTCCATAAATTTTGTATGAGCTCTTGATAAAAATATTTGTTGTCCTCTAGGTTCTCTTTTTACATCATAACAATAAGCTTTAATTCTATCTCCAGCTTTAATATTTTCCCTAGGGATCATTTCATTTTTTTGAATAATTGCTTCAGCTCTTCCCAAATCAACTATTACATTTCCAAATTCTAAACGCTTAACAATACCACTTAAAATTGAATCTTTTTTATCTATAAAGTCATTATATTGTCTTTCACGCTCCGCTTCTCTAACATTAAAACTGATAACTTGTTTAGCAGTTTGTGCTGCTATTCGACCAAAATCGAAAGAGGGTAATGGTTGTAAAATTTCATCACCAATTTTTTTATCTTTGTTTTCTTCATTTAAGATAGTTGCATCTTGAAGATTAATTTCAGTGTTTGTATTTTCTGGTTTTTCTACAACTATTAATTTTCTAAAAATCCCAATGTCCCCATTTTCTCTATTTATTAAAACTTTAATTTCATTGTCCTGGCCAAATTTAGATTTAGCAGCTTTTGCGATTCCTGTTTCCATGGAATCAATAATTAATTCTTTATCTATAGATTTTTCTAAAGCTACCGCTTCAGCTATTCTTAATAATTCTAGTTTATCAGATCTTCTATTTAACATATTTTTATTAGCTCCAAAAAAAAATGGGCTGAAGCCCATTCTGTAATTTCAATAATGTAAAGGCAATATATAAAGAAAAATTTTTAATACAATAAGAACTATTTAGAAAAAACACCCTTTTTATCAGTATTTTCCCAAGAAAATGACCCATCAGCTTCTGGTATTCTTCCAAAGTGACCGTAAGCTGCTGTTTTTTCATAAATTGGTTTATTTAAACCCAACATTTCTCTTATCCCTCTTGGGCTTAAATCAAAGTTTTCTGAAATTTTTTCATTCACAAATTTATTTTTTTCTAAATCATTATCAAATAAATCCACATAAATTGATAAAGGCTTAGAAACTCCAATTGCATAAGCTAATTGAATTAAACATTTTTCAGAAATATTAGAGGCAACAATATTTTTTGCTATATATCTAGCAGCATAAGCTGCTGATCTATCTACCTTAGTTGGATCCTTACCAGAAAAAGCTCCTCCACCATGAGGTGCTGCTCCACCATAAGTATCAACAATAATTTTTCTTCCTGTCAAACCACAATCTCCATCCGGGCCACCTATTACAAAGTTTCCAGTTGGGTTTACATAAAATTCTTTTTCATCAAAATCTTTTAAAAATTTTTCAGGAATTGATTTTAACATATACGGTGTTAACAATTCTCTTACCTTAGCTTGATCTACATCTGCCGAATGTTGAGAAGATATAACAACTGATTTAACTTTAGTTGGCTTGCCATCAATATATTCAAAGGTTACTTGGCTCTTTGAATCTGGTTCTATATTTTTTAATATTCCAGACTTTCTATCTTCTGCCATAAGTTTTAAAATTTTATGTGAGTAGTGAATAGGTGCTGGCATTAATTCTTCTGTTTCATTGCACGCATATCCAAACATTATTCCTTGATCTCCAGCTCCCTCATCTTTATTTCCTTTAGAATCTACACCCATAGCTATGTCTACAGATTGTGAATGAAGATGACTTTCTACCTTCGTTGCCTCTCTCCATGTAAAGCCTTCTTGATCATAACCAATATCTTTAATGCATTCTCTAACTTTTTGAATGAGGTCTTCTTTTTTTATCTCTGGACCTCTTACTTCCCCAGCAAGAATAACTTTGTTTGTTGTGGTTAGCGTCTCACATGCAACTCTAGAAAAGGGGTCTTGAGCAAGATAGCTATCTACTACCATGTCTGAAATACGATCCGATACTTTGTCAGGATGTCCTTCAGAAACTGACTCACTAGTAAATAAAAAATTTTTTAAGTTACTCATAATTTAACCTAGTAAATGAAAAAATTAAAAAAATATATATTAAAATTAATATTAAAAAAATTTTATTCCCATACACCATAAAAAGTGTTGATTTAACTAGCTTACTCTCAGATAATTCTACATAACCTGTTGACCCAAATTCTGTTTTTTGTTCTACAATTCCTATGGGGTTAATGATGGCAGAAATCCCATTGTTAGCAGATCTAATTATATATTTACCGTTTTCAATAGATCTAAATATACTGTGTGAAAAATGTTGTTTGGGTCCTATAGAATTTCCAAACCAACCATCTTCTGAAATATTAATTATATAATCAAAATTATCATCTTTAGATAATTTACCTGAATAAATTATCTCATAGCAAATTAAAGGGAGTAAATTTAAATCAATTTTACTATTTTTTACATTCAGTGGAATCCGAATTTTTCCATTTGAGAAGGATTGGTATTCATTAGTTATAGTTTTAAGGCCTATTTTGCTAAGTATGCTTTCAAAAGGGGTGAATTCTCCAAACGGCACTAGATTAACTTTATTATAATTAGCAATGAGATCTAGCTTATTATTAAATATAGCCATTGAATTAAAGAATAAATTTTTATCATTTTTTATCTCTATACTATTTAGACCCATAATAATTAAATCGTCCTCTCCAAAATTATTTATAAATAAATTTTTATAAATATTGATGTCTCTTATATAGCTATCTGGGATAATTCCTTCTGGCCATAAAAAAATAGTAGGTTCTATTTTTGTTGGCGCACTTAATTTTATAAGCTCATTAATTATTTTTAGCTCATCTTGTTTTGAATAAAACCTATCCAGACTAATGTTGGGTGATATTGCTTTAATTATATATGAATTTTTTTTGCTCTCTAATGAATTAAAATTATTTTCTTTTATCTTACCAAATATTAAAAACATACCAGATACTAAGATAAAGAAAAAACAAACCATGATTTCTGTTTTAGATTTTCTTAAAATAAATAAAGCAGGTACGGTGAACAAAGAGATACAAATTAAATTAAAAGAATAAGTTCCAATAATAGAAAGAATTTGAATAAAATAAATACTATTTGAAAAACTAAATGAAATTAGATTCCAAGGAAAGCCTGTAAGTATGGAGCCTCTGATAAACTCAATTAAACCAAATAAAATTGAAAAAATAAAAAAAGAAATAACTATATTTTTTGAGTAAAGAATTGAAAATAGATATGTAAATAAACCGTAAAATATTGCTAAAAAGGCTGGTAATAAGAATATAGCAATTGGGATTAAAAACTTAAAACTCTGATCAAAAGTCAATGAAATTGCTATCCAATAAAGACTAAATAAAAAATATCCAAATCCAAAACACCACCCATACTGAAAAAAGAATTTATTGTCAGTTACTTTTTTTTTTTTATTAAAGATAAAGATAAAAAATAGGGAAAAAGTAATGAAATTAATTATAAAATAATTATATGGTGGTAAACTATAAGAACTTAATGCTCCTAAAAAAATAATATAAAGGTAATTTAAAAAGTTTTTTTTAAACAATTTTGACGATCTTTTTTTTAATAGTTTGATAAATTTTTTCTTCTTCAACTAGCATCTCTTTAAAATCTTTTAGCTTAATGTGGTCATAACCTAATAAGTGTAAAAAACCATGGATAAAAATCTTAGTTACTTTATTCTTAAACTCTAGAGCACTTAAAGTTTTTGGTTTATTCATATACTCATAACTAATAACAATGTCTCCAATATATGGTGATTTTTTTATATTTATTGTTTTTTCAGAAGGAAAAGACAAAACATCAGTAGCTTTATTTTTATTTCTAAATTTTTTATTTAATATTTTAATATTCTTATTATTCGAGAGCAAAATAGTTAAGCCTACTTTTTTTTTAATAAATTTGTATTTTTTAGGAAAAACTTTTACTAAAGAATTAAAAAAAACGTCAGCTTTTTTAATTTTTTTTCTCCAAAGATTACTTTCAAAAATTACATCAATACTAATCATTTTCTTGATCTGAATACGCTTTTACAATCTTAGAGACTAGGGGATGCCTGACTACATCAGAGTGATCAAAATCTATTACTGAGACTTCCTCTAAATGTCCTAATAATTTCTTAGATCTATTTAATCCAGACATATTTTTATGAGGTAAATCAATTTGGGAGGGATCCCCATTTATAACAATCTTGGAATTCTCTCCAATACGCGTTAGAAACATTTTAATTTGTGTATCTGTTGCATTTTGTGCTTCATCTAAAATTGCAAAAGAATTTTTTAAAGTCCTGCCCCTCATAAATGCTAGTGGTGCTATTTCAATATCACCAACTTCAATCATTCTTTGAATTTTATCAAAGTCAAAAAGGTCATATAGAGAGTCATATAAAGGTCTTAGATAAGGGTCTACTTTTTCCTTCATGTCTCCTGGCAAAAAACCTAACCTTTCACCAGCCTCCACTGCTGGCCTTGATAAAATAATTCTTTCAATCTTTTTATCAAGTAACAAAGTTAGTCCAACTGCTACAGCCAAAAATGTTTTACCCGTTCCTGCAGGACCTGCTGATATAACGATATCACTTTGTCTTAAGGCTCTAACATATTCTTTTTGTCTTTCTGATCTTGGAATAACTGATTTTTTTGGAGTTTTAATTATATCTGAAACATTTTGATTTTTTACTTTTTCTTCAATCATAAATTTATCTACTGAAGAGATTATATCTTTTTTTTCTATACTACCATTATTTATAAATTGGTTTGCTAAAAATTGAATAGCATTTTTTGCAATTTCATTTTTTTTTGGCGTTGATTTTATTAAAATAGAATTACCCCTAGAATATAAGTCAGTGTCAGTAATTTTTTCCAGTTCTTTCAAATTTTCATTAAACTCACCAACAACACCCATTAACAAATCATTGTCTTGAAATATAACACTCAAAGAATTATTACCGGAATAAACAAACTTTAGAATAGAGTTAATTTTTTTTGATACTACATTCTTCAACTTTTAAGCCACTTTCTGTTTATAATTTTCTTTTATTGATCCAAACAAGCTATTTTGATTGCTACTTTTTATTTTTATTTGCACAACTTTCCCTATGCTATCAGTGCTGCCATCAAAAATTACTGATGTCATGAACTCGGTTCTACCAAATAATTTAATTCCATCTTTCATCTTATTTTCAACCAAAACATCAAGTATCTTACCTTCTAAAGATTTATTTTTATTTATCTGATTTTCAAATAATTTTTTTTGAATTATTTCTAATCTTTCTTTAGATTTTTTTTTATCTACTAATTCTAAATCAGCAGCTACGGTGCCTGGCCTTGGGCTAAAAATAAAAGAATATGAGTTGATAAATCTTACTTTTTCAATTAACTCCATTGTGTATTTAAAATCATCATCACTTTCTTCTGGGTATCCAATAATAAAATCGCTTGAAAACTCTATATTAGGGTTAATCTTTTTTAATTTTTCATAAATCATTAAATATTCTTCAATAGTATGTTTTCTATTCATTTGTTTTAAAATTTTGTTTGATCCGCTCTGTACTGGCAGATGGACTAAAGGCATTAGCTTGGTTGATTTTTTATAAATATTTATTAAATCGTCAGTCATGTCTTTGGGGTGAGATGTGGTATATCTAATTCTCTCAAGCTCAGTAAAGCTTTCTAGCTCTAATAACAAATCAGATAATCTAAATTCTTTATTTTTATCTTTATAACTATATGCGTTAACATTTTGCCCTAGAAGAATAATTTCTTTAGCACCACTATGAACTATCTCTTTAGCCTCATTTATGATTTGATCAAATGGTCGAGAATATTCAGGTCCCCGTGTATATGGAACAACACAAAAATGACAAAACTTATCACACCCCTCTTGGATTGTTAAAAAAGAAGATACTTTGCTATCTTTATTTTTAATTTTACTTAAATAATTAAATTTCGAAATCGTATCAAACTCTGTTTCTTCTTTTTTTCTCTTATTCTTTACAAGCTCTTGTATAGTGTCATTAATCTTATGATATGACTGTGGTCCAATAACTATATCTATATAAGGCTCTCTCTTTAACATCTCTTGATTTTCAGCTTGAGCAACACATCCTGCTACTATCACAATAGGTTTATTTTTAAATCTAAAAATTTTTTTTACTCTTCCAATTTCATGATAAACTTTTTCTTTTGCTTTATCTCTTATGTGACAGGTATTTAAAAGATAACAGTCTGCCTCTTCATATTTATCTGTTTTTTCAAAACCTATTTTTTTTACTGTATCAAATATACGATTAGAATCATATTCGTTCATTTGACAGCCAAAAGTTTTGATAAATATTTTTTTTAACATTAAGTTAAGTTTTTTTTTTAACCCCATATAATTCTAATTTATGGTCTACTAAACGATAGCCATATTTATCTGCAATTCTTTCTTGTAATTTTTCAATTTCTTCATCGACAAATTCTATTATTTCTCCCGACTTAACGTCTATTAAATGATCGTGGTGACCTTCATTTAATTCTTCGTATCTTGCTTTTCCTCCTTTAAATTCATGTTTTGCTAAAATTCCAGATTCTTCAAATAGTTTTACTGTTCTATAGACTGTTGCAATACTAATTTTTGAATCAATTTTTGAAACCCTATTATAAAGTTCGTCTACATCTGGGTGATCATTTGAATCTGACATAATTTTAGCAATAATTTTTCTTTGATCTGTAAGCTTAACTCCTTTGGCTAAACACTTTTGTTCAATATTTTCTGACATAGTTAATTTTAACTTAAATAAATAGGATTAATCAAATTCTTTTTAATTTTATATTTTTCACACAACCGCGGCACATCTGCATATTTAACAGTCTCGGATTCTTTAAAATCATCAAAACTAAAGCAATAATAGTCAATTTTTTTTGTTAAAAATAAAGCTTTAATTGTTGATAATGAATTTCTAATGCCTGCAAAACTGCCTGGGCCTCTATTAGCATAAATAGCATCTATTTCATCTAAAGAGATTTTATTATTTTTCATAAATTCATTAATTAAGGTCATTAATTTTTCAAAATTGATTTTACTATTTTCATGACTGCAAGTATAAATATTTTCACCAACAATGAACGTTAAAAAAATTTTATCTCTGGCAGCATCTACTATTAAGTTATTCATTATATTATTATTATTTAATTCTAATTCTAAAGCAGAAGAAAATAATATCAAATATTATTCTAACGATAAGGGTATTCTTTCGATAATGTATCATAGATTTGATGAGAATAAATACCCCTCAACTAATATCCAAATGGATGTTTTCAAGCAACAAATCAAAATAATTAAAGATTTAAAATATAATTTTTATGACCCAAATAACTTAGAAAAAAAATTTCATATTCCAAAAATAGAGAAGAAAATACTAATCACTATAGACGATGCATTCTCTTCATTTTATGAGGTTGCTTGGCCCTATTTAAAAAAAGAAAAAATTCCATTTATTCTTTTTGTTTCAACCGAATCTGTTGGAAGAAATGGGTACATGACTTGGAATCAAATTAAAGAATTAGAGAAAGAAAATACAGTGTATATAGGTAATCATTCTCACACACATAGCTATTTAGTAGATTTAAAAAATGAAGACTTTATAAATGATATTGATATCTCATCTGCAGTTTTTAAAAAAAAGCTAGGATATAACCCTATTTTTTTTTCTTACCCTTTTGGAGAGTATAGTTCACTTATAAAAAAATACATTTCTAAAAATTTTAAATTTTCTTTTGGTCAGCACTCTGGAGTAATTGATGTTAATA
>Ga0307998_1001791_pt1 | contig 11354 bp, 9 predicted proteins | sample Davwhametageno37_FD_203147 | JGI IMG/M metagenome (GOLD analysis project Ga0307998, IMG submission 203147) | Marine microbial communities from Davis Island wharf, Antarctic Ocean - #37 | ecosystem: Environmental > Aquatic > Marine > Unclassified | place: Antarctic Ocean: Davis Island wharf...
GCCACGCGTTTACCTTGAACCGGGATCCCCCAACCGACTGCAGGCCATAAAACTCTTCGGTGGTGCCAATGTCTGTCACTAGAGCGACCGTACCCATATCGAAGCGCTTTTCCTTGCCTCGCTCATCCTCACCACGACCGTTTAGAACCACGCCAAACTCAGGGTTTTCATCTCCGAGCAAGTCCCCAAGCAGCCTTAGATAGCGCTCTTCGAAGATTCTAAGATCAAGGGGCAAATGAGGCATAAGAACAAGGCCCAAAGGAAACATTGGCATTACTGGCATCTGGCAGCCTCGACAATCAAGCTGTTTTCAAACCGCTTAGTTTTCCGATTACTCAATTTTTAGCATCCAATCGCACTTGCCCGGAATCAGTCAAACCAAGCAAAAACTAATTAAATTTCAAAAAGAACATCAATCACTCTCCTGTTATCGCCGCGGCCCGCTCCTAGCCTGACTAAAGTTCACTATGAGGGCGGTAACAATGAGCGATCTAAACCAAATAGGCCAAAAAGATAACTGGCGCTGTTGGCTATGTGATGAACAAGTAGACCCAGACGGTTCTGTGAATTCCGACCAAGGTCCAAGTGCCGACAGCTACGCAGCCTCAAAGGCCAAAAAGGGAACCACGACAGTTGAGCGACTAGCCCACCGGTCCTGCAACACTATGCGCGGCAAGATTGCCCCGGTCGTGCCTTGGTCAAAGAATCTTTTTGTCTTTGACCCAGCACCGATTTTTGAATCGGTCGAACGCCTTGCAAAAAAAGGCGGAAGGGAAGCCGTCGGCCGTTGCGCAACCAACGAAGATGCCGAACAGGCATCGCTCTGGCTATTGGACCGCTTGTCAAGGCTTGCGCCAACCACCAAGTTCTTCACTGAAATAACCCCGGGTGCCGGCCAATTTCTGCTGAAACTAGGCGCTAACTAGAGATAGCGTGGTGCTATTACCGGGTTCCTGTAAACAGGAAAGGTTTACTTCCTTCGCTTACTCCAAACGTCGAACGCTACGGCAAGCAGAAGCACCAATCCCTTGATTGTCATCTGAATATCGATTCCGACGGAATTTAGATTCATGCCGTTAGCGAGCACTCCCTGAATCATGCCCCCAAGCATCGAGCCCGTAACTGTTCCAACGCCACCAGATACTGCGGCGCCGCCGATGAACACAGACGAAATGGCGTCGAGCTCGAACCCTTCTCCAGCCTTCGGCACGGCTGAGTTCATTCTCGCGGCGATCAATACTCCCGAAAGAGCGGCCAGTGCCCCCATGTTCACGAAAATGAGGAAGTTCACCTTCCGAACGTTGATTCCAGAAAGTACTGCCGCGTTTAGGTTTCCACCTATTGCGTAAATGTAGCGCCCAAATGGAGTTCTGGTCATGACGATCGTGTAACCAATAACTAGCACCACCAAAAGAATTAGAGTGATTGGAATTCCGTTGGCCTGAGAGAGTTGGAAGCCCACGTATGCGAGCATCATGCTCAGAATTATGCTCTTCACATAAAACCAGCCCCGCGGCTCTACTGCCTGCCCGTACTTGATTTTCCCCGCTCGCTGGCGCAACGAAACGAACCACATGGCGAACAGCGATCCACCCGTAACCACCAGGGCAGTGAAGTTGTAAGTGGGAGACATCCCCACAAGAGCATTGAGCGATTGTTCTTTGTCGAGGAAGCCGTTACCGATTGCTCGAAACTCGTCTGGGAAAGGTCCGACGTTTGTGTTCTGCAGCGTCAAGAGTGCCATGCCTCGGAACAGTAGCATTCCAGCCAAGGTCACAATGAACGCTGGAATTCCAACATATGCGATCCAGAATCCTTGCCAGACCCCTACTAGACAACCCACCAAGATTGCCCCGATAATACCGGCCCACCATGGAAGAGCGGGCAGCCACTCCCAACCATCCTGCTCCAGGGGCCGCACGACAAGGATTCCAGCGACACCGCCAATGAAGGCAGCGATTGACCCAACCGAAAGATCAATGTGGCCAGCAATAATGACCATTACCATTCCAATTGCCAAAACCAGAATGTAACCGTTCTGAACTACCAGATTGGAGAAGTTACCTGGGGCAAGAGAAACTGCATCAGGGGTGGTGATTGCGAAAAAGATGACAAGCCCAATGAGGGCCAAAAAGATGCCGTTTTGCCTAAGGTTCACACCAGCGAAGCGCTCCCTGATTCCAGACAGAGCATCCCTGCCACTAGCAATAATTGAAGACATTACTTTTTACCTTTCTCGGTGGTCATATATTTCATAAGAAGTTCCGGTTTAGCGTCCTTACGCTCAACCTCTCCCGTTATGCGACCCTCAGCAATAGCATAAATCCGGTCACAAATTCCTATGAGCTCCGGGAGCTCAGAGGAGATAACAATAATTCCTTTGCCTTCTGCAGCAAGCCTCTGAATGATCAAATAGATCTCATATTTAGCACCGACGTCAATGCCCCTGGTTGGCTCATCGAGAATGAGAACATCCGGGTCTACGTTAATCCACTTGGAGAGAACTACCTTCTGCTGGTTCCCTCCAGAAAGCTGTCCGACCACAGATAAAACGCTTGGAGCTTTTATGTTCATGGACTCGCGGTATTCGCTCGCCCGTCTGTATTCTTCATTACCATTAACTAGCCCAAAGGACACAAATGACTTTAGGGAAGCCAGCGAAATATTGCGCTTCACATCCTCAATGAGGTTTAGTCCATAACGTTTTCGATCTTCAGTCGCATAGGCCAATCCCTTGGCAATAGCATCGGCAATAGACCGGATTTTGATTTCTTTTCCGTCCTTGAAGACTTTTCCGGATATATTCGTCCCATACGATTTGCCGAAAAGGCTCCTGGCAAATTCAGTGCGACCAGCACCCATAATTCCCGCGAGACCGACTATCTCACCTCGCTTGACATTCATTGAAATGTTGTCAACCACCACTCGACTAGAGTCAATTGGGTGGTGAGCGGTCCAGTTTTCAACCCGCAATATTTCCTCGCCAATTTTGGGAGTGCGCGACGGATAACGATTCTCCATGTCCCTACCGACCATCCCACGAATAATCCGCTCTTGAGATACAGAGTCTTGTTTCATCTTCAGCGATTCGATCATTTTTCCATCGCGGATGATTGTGGTTGTGTCCGCGATGTTTTCGATCTCATTTAGCTTGTGGGAGATGATGATGGAGGTTATTCCTTGGCCCTTGAGGTGTCTCAGAAGATCAAGCAAGTGAGAAGAATCCTCGTCATTTAGTGCAGCAGTCGGCTCGTCTAGGATCAAGAGTTTTACTCGCTTGGATAACGCCTTGGCGATTTCGACAAGCTGCTGCTTTCCTACTCCAATGTCCTTAATCGCAGTATCCGGGTTCTCAGATAGCCCTACGCGAGCCATCAAGGAAGCTGCCTCTTTGTTTGTCTTGTTCCAGTTGATCAATCCGAAAGACTTGACCTCGTTGCCCAGAAAAATATTTTCAGCTATTGAGAGATGAGGGCTCAGAGCGAGCTCTTGATGAATGATGACAATGCCCTCTGCCTCAGAATCTCTAATGTTGGCAAACTTCTTTATTTTGTCTTCAAAAACAATGTCGCCCTCGTAAGTCCCGAATCCGTAGACGCCAGACAAAACCTTCATGAGGGTCGATTTGCCGGCCCCATTTTCGCCGCAAATTGCGTGAATCTCCCCACGTTCAACCGTGAGCGACACTTCCTCCAGAGCCATCACTCCGGGAAATGTTTTAGTTATGCTGCGCATCTCAAGAATTGAGTTGGACATTCGAGCTCCTTGAGTACTTCATTCGTTGATAATGCTTATGAGAAGAGAAGCTGGCCCCAGAGTTACCTCCGGAGCCAGCTAATCGAATTAGTTAGCCTAAGTCCGCTTCTGCAATGTAGCCAGAGTCAACCAAGACTTCCTTGTAGTTGTCTACCGTAACGATGTATGGGGTTAGAAGGAATGATGGAACTACCTTCACGCCGTTGTCGTATGTAGAAGTGTCATTGGTAACTGGGGTCTCACCGTTTAGAAGAGCAACAGCCATTCCTGCAGCAACGCCCGCTAGTTCGCGAGTGTCCTTGAAGATGGTTGAGTACTGCTCGCCCGCGATCATCGACTTCACAGAAAGCACTTCTGCGTCCTGACCAGAGATGGTCGGTAGGTTCGTGTATCCAGCATCGGTTAGAGCGGCAATGATTCCGCGGCTAATTCCGTCATATGGAGATAGAACTCCATCAACAGTTGCACCCGCATAGGTACCGACCAGTAGGTCCTCCATGCGCTTCTGAGCCGTTGCGCCGTCCCAGCGAAGGGTAGCTGCCTGCTCGATGTCAGTCTGACCAGACTTCACAACAAGAACGCCGGAGTCAATAAGTGGCTGTAGCACGCTCATCGCACCGTTGAAGAAGAAGTACGCGTTGTTATCGTCTAGAGATCCAGCAAATAGCTCGATGTTGAGTGGGCCGGCAGCGTTTGCACCATCAGCTGAGGTTGAATCCTCAGAAGCGTAAACGCCCATTCCAACTAGTAGTGAAGTTGCCTGCTGAACGCCAACCTGGAAGTTGTCGAAAGTTGCGTAGTAGTCAACATTTTCAGTGCCGGTGATCAAGCGATCGTAAGCAATAACTGGAATGCCTGCATCCTTGGCTGCCTGAAGTACGTCAGTTAGCTGGGTACCGTCGATGGCTGCAATGATCAGTGCCTTTGCGCCCTTTGTTAGCATCGCTTCAAGCTGTGCAACCTGGGTTGGGATGTCATCCTCCGCGTACTGCAAGTCAACATCAAAGCCTTCGGCTTCCATGGCTGCCTTGATGTTTTCGCCATCAGAGATCCAGCGAGTTGACGACTGTGTTGGCATAGAAACGCCGATTAGCCCACCAGCCACAACAGCGTCTGTTCCGGCGGATGCCGAAGTTGAAGTTTCAGTTGTTGCGGTGCTCGCGCAGCCGGCAAGAACCAATGCAGCTACCGCTAAGGTACCTGTAATTCCGAGTAGTTTCTTGAACAACCCTGTTCCTTTCATCGTCGGTCGGACCCCCGAATGATTTGAATCTAAATGTGTCCAACTCATCCAGATTTGACATCGCTAGCTGCAAGCTAAAGCCTGAGGCCAGCGAATTCTTTTGGCAAACTAAGTGAGAAAATGCCGATTCTGTTACCGCTCACATTTTCCTTATCAAAATTGTTACATGAATAATCACTTGGGAGCACTTTTTTTATAACTGTCCGTAAACGTTTTGGTAACGACTGTATAAAGAGTCGATGTCAGATCGCTCAAGCTGGATGCCGCCACCCAGGCTCAGCGCGAGGTAAGCGCTCTTTGCGGCGTCTTCGCACATGACTGCAGCCTTCAATGCCTCCTTGGCGTCCGCGCCGATAGCAAAGACCCCATGTTGCTTCATAAGAACGGCCCTTGAGCGGTGTCCACGCAAGGTCTCAACAATGCCCTGTCCAATAGAGTCATCACCAATTTTGGCAAAAGGTCCGAGAGGTATTTCGCCTCCAAACTCATCTGCAATTGCAGTCAGGACACAGGGAATTGGCTTCCCTGCCGCCGCCCAAGCGGCAGCGTAGTTTGAATGCGTATGAACTAGACCATTCACCTCGGGCATGTTGCGGTAAACATAAGCGTGAGAAGCAGTGTCACTGGAAGGCAAAAAAATCGAAACTTTCGCATTTCCATCCAAGTCGCAAAGCACCATTGACTCTGGAGTCAGTTCGTCGTACTCCAAGCCAGAGGGCTTAATCAAAAAGCCTCCCTCAATTCTCTGAGAGATGTTACCGCCAGTCCAAACCACTAGCCCAGAATCCTTCAGCTGCGAGTGCAGCTTGGAAAGATTTTTTCTTGCCTCGCTCTCACTAGCCAGCATCCAGTGCTTCCCTTCGCATCGCCTTCAGGCGCTTCATGCCATCGTTTGCGCCTCGGCCAAAGTAATCATGCAGAATTTCATACTCGGCATATAGCCGATCGTATTTGGCAGCCTGGGCTTCGTTCGGCTTGTAAAGGGACTTATTTACTCGCCCCATAGCCTCGGCGGCAACACGCACATTCGCGTAAAAACCCGCCGCAACTGCCGCATGAATCGCCGAACCAAGAGCTGGGCCCTGCTCGGACTCTAGAACGCTCAAGGGCAGTCTGGTTACGTCAGAATAAAGTTGCATCAAGAAGTGATTCTTAATCAATCCGCCGGCCACGATGTACTCTTCGACGGCCACACCAGATGCGCGGAACGTCTCGACAATTTTCCTCGTACCGAATGCAGTAGCCTCCAAAAGAGCCCGATAACCATCTTCAGACTTGGTGGCCAACGTTGCCCCGATCAAAATCCCAGATAATTCATGGTCGACCAGAACGGAACGATTTCCACTGTGCCAATCAAGGGCAATTAGGCCATGCTCTCCGACAGCTTGGGCCTGCGCCAATTCGGTTAAATATTCATGAATGCCGAGGTTTTTCTGTGCAGCTTCTACGAAGTACCTTGCAGGTACTTGATTGTTGACATACCAAGCAAAGATGTCGCCAACGCCAGACTGGCCAGCCTCATACCCAAACAACCCCGAGATAATGCCGCCGTCAACAACACCACACATTCCCGGCACCTCGGACTGATGATTGCTGCTCATGACATGGCAAGTCGAGGTTCCCATAATCGCTACCATTTGACCCGGCCCGGTCGCCTTAGCTGCCGGAGCAGTCACGTGAGCGTCGACGTTCCCTACTGCTACTGCGATGCCAACGGGCAAGCCTGTCCACACTGCTGCTTCAGCAGTTAGTGTGCCAGCCGCGTCACCAAGCTGACCAATTTCGTGTGCCAATTTATCTTCGGCAAAGTCCGCGAAACCGGGATTTAACGAAGCAAAAAACTCTTTCGACGGGTACTCGCCATCTTGTAAGTTGCCCTTGTAACCCGCCGTGCAGGCGTTTCGCACATACTTACCGCAGAGCCGCCAAACAATCCAATCCGCCGCCTCTACAAACTTGTCCATGGCCGAGTAAACCTCTGGCGCCTCTTCAAGAATTTGCAGCCCCTTAGCAAGCTCCCACTCGGACGAAATCTGGCCACCGTATCGAATTAGCCAGTATTCAGAGCGCTCACGGGCCATGTCATTAATTCGGTCTGCGTGAGGCTGAGCCGCGTGGTGTCTCCATAGCTTCACGTATGCGTGAGGGTTTCCAGAAAACTCGTCAATGTCTGACAGTGGGGTTCCATCTATCTTTACCGGAACCATTGTGCAGGCTGTGAAGTCAGTAGCTATTCCCACAACATCCTGGGGATCAACGCCCGCTTTTTTGATGGCCTCAGGCACAGCTCGCTTCAAAACCGCTATGTAGTCGTTTGGGTCCTGAAGTGCCCAGTCAGGTCCTAGTTTTTGGCCTGTGGAATTCAGCACAGTGTCCATTACGGCATTCGGATACTCCACAACGGCGGTTCCGAGTTCTTGCCCATCGGAAACGCGAACGACAACGGCGCGACCGGACAACGAACCGTAATCAACACCGATTACGAACTTGTCTTGGTTCATAGGGTTCCCCTTAGTAGTGCGCAGCTAGCCCTATGTTAGCGATAACATTGCCGCCGAAAAGCTCAAAAGAGTCACGCTTTTATAACGTTGTTGCCGATCCGGTGGATGCCCGGATTACCAGATTAGGAACCAGACGGTCAAGTTGTTTTAAATGGTTCCCCGACAGCTCGTCCAGCAACAGCTTCATCGCTCTAGAGCCAAGCTCAAGAAAATCCTGACGCACCGTGGTAAGGGGAGGCCAACAGAACTCAGACTCCTCTATGTCGTCGAAACCAACTACGCTCAGGCGACTAGGAACCTCAATACCGCGCTCCCTCATTGAACGGAGTAACCCGATGGCCATTCTGTCATTGGCCAAAAACACGGCGGTTATATCACGGCGATTTATGTCAAGCTCATTGCCAACTCGGTAACCGGTTTGAAGGCTCCAGTCGCCATTTATGATTTGAGGACTCAGGTTCGCGTTTAGCATGGTGGATGAATAGCCCGCAGAACGTGCGCTCGATTCGAACCAATTCAATGGGCCCGAAACATGAACTATGTTTCGATGACCTAAGTCAATTAGATGTTGAGTAGCGGACACACCTCCCGCGAAGTTGTCGACCGAAACGGCCAACTCGTCCATTTGATACATCGAGTCCAGTGTTACAACCGGAATCCTTGAAACTTGGCGGCGCACCTCCGCTACAGCCTCAAGGTGAGGCGTGACAACCGCGAGACCTTCGATTCCAAGTTTGAGAAGATGCTCGATGCCTTCCTTCACTGATGCCGGGTTACCTGGGTCGATGCCGCAGGTCACGACAAAGAAACCCTCGGATCTAGCCGCCATCTCCATGAAATGGACCATTGAAGCCGGGCCGGAGTGATGGGTGTCCGAGGCTAAAATCCCGAGCATCTGGGTCTTGTGGGAGGCGAGGGCTCGGGCGGCCTGGTTGGGCCGATACCCGAGAGACTCCATGGCACTCAAGACTCGGCTCTTGGTCTCAGGTCGAATTGAGGTGCTGTTATTTAAAACCCTAGATACCGTTTGATGGGAGACCTTGGCAAGGCGGGCAACATCGTAGATGTTAGTTTGCTTCTGCGTGCTATCCACCGAGTGCTCCCCGGAGGTCACTCTCAATCTCATCTATACGAATTCTCCAGGCCTTTATCTGATTCGGGAGAAGCGCGAAGCGAAACCTTATTGTCAGAGTAACCTCTCCGGATCCTTCTGACAGCCTGACGTCAACTTCACCCACCGACTCTGTTACGAGAACAACACGCTTTGGTAAAAGAATCATTGAGTAGCTTGCACCGTACTCTTGCTCGTTGGAAACGTATTTGAGCTTAGCTCCAGTGCGAAAGTCGAACCTTCGAAAAGTTCCGAGCCAGCCGTCGATCCCACTATGAGTGATGAACGGTGCGAGAGCCTTGGCAATTGTGCCGGTTGAAACAATAACTAGCTCAGTATCAATCAAGGTCTTTTTTGGGTCAGGCCTTGGAGATGCTGCAAAACCTACAAAATTGTCGGTCATTTTGGGGTTCGCTCTCTGGCTGCAAAAGTGTAGCCTGCAACTCCAAACGCCATCGCTAATAGCCCGTGGGCTGAGAACATCAATGCAGTGAAGTTAGTGAAGGGGTCTCCCCCAAGCAAAGGGTTCAGCCATAAAAGCGCCACTGGCAGAAACAAGAAGGAAAACGTCGATCTGGCACGGATCCCCAGCCAGAGCATCCAAGCCGAACCAAAAAGGGCAAATAGGGTCATGTAAAGCGGATAGCCATCACCGGATTGAATGAACGTCTGGCTCGCAAAGAAAAAGGCCAGAATTACCGCAACCCAACTCGGAGCTGGTCTTTCGGGCCGCTCCCCTAAAAGGGTCCAGTTGGCTTTATCCACACTCAAACCATACCCCTGGAGAGTACTTCTAGACGTTTCTGCTATTGAGTCGGTAGTAAGCGCTGGACCACTGCAGTTCCTGTCGAAGTGACTTAGGAGTTGTGTCTCTGTCAATCTCCACCAGTTCCACGCCCGCAATCCGAGCGAAATCGGTCAGCGTTTCCTGACTAACTGAGTTAGTCAGGACCGTGTGATGCGAGCCGCCAGCAAGCATCCATGCTTCTGCAGAAACCTGAAGCGACGGCTCCGGCTCCCAGATTGCTCTCGCAACAGGCAGATTGGGGAGGTCTTCGGTTGGCTCAACTATGTTTATCTCGTTTGTGATCATTCGGAACCTAGCTCCCATGTCCGCGATACAGAGCACTCGTCCAGAAGATGGCCTAGCCGTGAAAACCATTCGAACTGGATCCTCTTTGCCACCAATCCCTAGGGGGTGAATCTCGATCCTTGGCTTCTGCCCTGAGATGGTTGGGCAAACTTCGAGCATGTGGGCTCCCAGGACCCTTGGGGCCCCAGGGCCGAAGTGGTATGTGTAGTCCTCCATGAAGGACGTGCCACCATCTTGCGGAGTCATAGATTTAACTATTGCCAAAAGGGCAGCAGTCTTCCAGTCACCTTCGCCGGCAAAACCATAGCCGTCTGCCATGAGGCGTTGAACCGCCAGCCCAGGGAGTTGACGCAGGGTCCCCAAATCCTCAAAGTTAGAAGTGAAGGCTGAGTAGCCCCCTTCCTCCAAAATTGCCCGGATGGCGATTTCAATTTTTGCTCCGTACTGCAGAGACTCATACTTTGATGCACCCTTTTGAAGCTCTGGAGCGATGTCATATTCGCTCTCATAGATTGAACAGAGTTCGTCGGCTTCCTCGTCTGATACCTCAAGGACTCGATCGGCCAAGGTGTTGACGCTCAACTGCTCTATTGACATCCCGAAAGTCATTTGGGCCGACACCTTGTCACCATCCGTTACAGCGACGAACCTCATGTTGTCACCGAACCTCGCGACCTTGAGGTGCTGAGACTTGTTCCAACCGACACTCGCCCACGCCCAAGCTTCCACTTCGCTTAGGACGCGCGGGTCGGTTGGGAAGCCTACGACGACCTTGCGGGTGAGGTCCATGCGGCTGAGCATGTGGGCGTACTCGCGATCTCCGTGAGCTGCCTGATTTAAGTTCATGAAGTCCATGTCGATTGTTGCCCACGGCAGCGATTGACCTGCCTGCGTGTGCAAATGAAGTAGTGGCTTTGTCAAGGCGTCGAGGCCGTTGATCCACATTTTCGCAGGCGAAAAGGTGTGCATCCAAGTGATCACCCCAACGCATTCTGCGCTCGCAGTTGCGGCCAACAGAGTCGCTTTTATTTCCTCGGAGGTCTTTACGACCGGTTTCCAGACAATCTTGATGGGCGCACTCATTCCCAGGGTGAGCTGATCAACAACAGTCTGAGACTGCTCAGCTACCTGCCTAAGGGTGTCCTCGCCGTATAGGTTTTGGCTGCCGGTAAGAAACCAAATTTCTTGAGTCTTCGAATCCATTTCCAGTCCCTGCCTCGATCATTAGTGAATCACCACAAGCATAGGTGTTAGCGTTCACATTCTCGAAAGAGTTGAATGGTATTGCAGCTGTCGACTTACTCGACACTTTTGCTTAGATTTTTCCTTCGCTCAAGCCATTTAGAACCTCTGCGGCGCGAGTCTTGAGTTCAGGCAAGTCCGATAGCCGATTCAGACCAAACACCTGTTGACTCATGCGGTGATTTTTCTTGAATTCATCTTTGTGTCGGTCAAGAAAATCCCAATACAAAGTGGTGAACGGACAGGCGTCATCGCCCACTCGCTTCTTAGGGTCGTATGCGCAGCCCTTGCAGTACTGCGTCATCCGATTGATATATGCGCCACCAGCGGCATACGGCTTAGTCATAAGGCGGCCGCTATCGGCATGAACTCCCATGCCGATGATGTTCGGCACCATTACCCATTCGG
>Ga0307998_1001795_pt1 | contig 11341 bp, 4 predicted proteins | sample Davwhametageno37_FD_203147 | JGI IMG/M metagenome (GOLD analysis project Ga0307998, IMG submission 203147) | Marine microbial communities from Davis Island wharf, Antarctic Ocean - #37 | ecosystem: Environmental > Aquatic > Marine > Unclassified | place: Antarctic Ocean: Davis Island wharf...
AGGAAAGGACCGCCATTGAGATAATTGAATTTAGTTTTCTTAAATTTTTCATTTTATTGTTTCTTAAATTATTTTATAAAAATAATAAATTACATATCTATTATCTTGAGTGTCAACTTGTTTTATCAATAATGTTTTGTTGTCATTTTCTAATGAAAACGTCAGTTTTTTTAAATGTTCCTTTCGTATATTATTAGCCACTAGTGAAGTAAGTGAATACTTGCCTTTGTATATTTGATGACTTGAACTATGTTTATCGTTTATCTATCATAAATCAAACAGTCCTGTTAAAAATTTGGAGGTTGAATATGTCTATAGCTCAAGGCTGTTGGTAGCAGAAGAGCGATTGGTCTTATTCGATATATGAATTTCATAGAATCTGTAATTCTAATGACTTTTCAAATCTTTAAAACAATTCTTACCAAATAATTGTAGGAGATATGAAATTTGTAGAAAGTATAAATTCCAACAGTGTAAAGAACCACTGTCCAAAGTGTCCAATTAATTCTTATAATTGACATTAAGAACTAACTGTTATGTTGATTTGTGTCACTCCTGCGTCACTTTTAAGATTTCTTTTTCCTATAGATTACTATAAATATTGACTTTAAATAGATAAGGTCATATTCTTGTAGAGTATATGGAGCTATAACCATTAAACTCTATTAGCTTCCAAATAGCCTACTTTTACTAGTAAATCATTACTATTAAATTTGATTAAGTCAGAGTTAATTATTGATTTGCTTTAGTGCTTCAATAACGGTTTCTGAGGGTCTAAAACAAACTTTATCTTCGCAGACATATATAAGAGTTTCTTTTTTTAAAAAACGATCTTTTAGCAAAGGTAATTCACTTGGTTTATTACTAATTTGAAAAAGAACATTGGGGAGATAATTTTGCTGAATTTCTTGATTGGCTTTTTGGGCTTCTGGACCAACGATAACTACTTCTTTATATGAATATGCTTCTTTACTGATTAATTGTGCCCACTGGCTGTAATCACTTCCTTTTCCTTCATTGAAATAGAAAGTCATTACATCTAACATTTTTTTTGCTTTAACACTATACTCCCTATTTTCCAAAAGATGTCCTAGTGCCCATAAATTTTCTGCCATAATTGCATTAGCCGACGGGATAACGTTATCATTAACAGAGATGATTTCTGAAAACATCACAGGGTTTTTAGTATATGTAAAAAATGGATTTTTAATTGTTTCAAAGTTTTTTATTGCGTTTTGAGTTAATTTGTCAGCTTGTTCCAAATAATCTAAGTTTCCTGTATTTTGATACAAGCCTAATGCAGCTCTAATCATAAAAGCGTAATCTTCCAGATTAGCTTCTATTTTTGATTCATTGGCTTGAAAAGTATGCATCAGCTCTCCTTTAGAGATCAAATTTTCTTGAAGGAAAGAAAATGTTTTCTTTGCTTGTTTAAGAAATTGTTTGTCTCCAAAGGCTTCGAAAGAAGTTAACAATCCTGATATCGTTTGTGCATTCCAGGATGTGATAATTTTTTTATCTGTTAAAGGAAATTCTCTCTTTCTTTTTAATATCTCAAATTGATTCTCCCAAATTTTTTGTTTCTCAACTAGTTGATTATTAGTAATGGAATATTTTTTCATAAAAGCATTTAAGTCATTTGTTTTCCTTAGATGAAAAAAATAATTTTCAATAGGTTTGTCTAATTCGATTTGATAATAATCTAAAATCATGGATAGGTCTTGACCAGCAACTTTTTTAATTTCCTCAACATTAAAAATGTAATAGCGACCCTCTCCTTGGTCATTATCAGCATCAATAGCAGAAAAATAACCCCCCTTATTGTTTTCCATTTTTTTTTGTAAGAAAACATATATGTTATATACAGTTGATTTAAAGAGTGGGGTTTTAAATTCTTTATATGCATTTGCATAAAGGGTTAAAAGCTGTGCATTATCATAAAGCATTTTTTCAAAATGGGGAATTCTCCATTCTGGATCTATAGTATAGCGGTAAAAACCTCCTTCCAAGTGGTCAATTATACCACTATTGGCTATATTCTTTAGGGTGTTCTTAAAATAAGCTTTGATTTTAATATCTTCATTAAGGTTTTGATACTGTTGGATGTAATTAAATTTCGCGGGTGTAATAAATTTTTGATTTTTCTTTTCACCTCCATTAGTCATATCCCATTGGCTAGACCAAATGGTCATTTCATTTTGAAGTAATTGAGGCTTAAAATCTGCTTTCTCTTCAGTATATTCAAAACGGTTGACCTCTAGGATTCCTTTTTCTACTTTTTCAGCAAGAGCATAGAGTTTATTTTTGTCATTTTCATAAACTTTTTGAATTTTACCCAATACCTCAAGCCATTGCTCCTTTGTGTGGTAAGTGCCACCATAAATTGGCCTGCCATCGGGCAGGCATACTACATTTAAGGGCCACCCCCCGGTACCTGTCATCATTTGAGTAGCAGTCATATAGATCTTATCAATCTCAGGGTTTTCCTCGCGATCAACCTTAATACTTATAAATTTTTCATTCATATATGAAGCTACACCAGAATCTTCAAAAGTTTCTTTTTCCATTACATGACACCAATGACAACTTGAATAACCAATACTAACTACCAGTAATTTATTATTAGCATTATTTGTATTATAGAGTTTTTTATCCCAACGCTGCCAATTGATTGGATTTTTAGCATGTTGAAGCAAATAAGCACTCGACTCAAGACTTAAATTGTTTTGATTTATTTGTGAATATGAGGAGAAAGTAAAAAAACCATTAAGCACCAGAAAAAGATAGAATTGATAAGAGAGTATTTGTCTCATAAAGAGGCTAGATAAATTTAGAAGAAATCTAAAGTATAAATAAGATTATAAAAAATCTAGTTCTAAGTTGTAAAAAAAGCAATTCAACAAATGAAAAGTTGGGATAACTAAGTAATTACGATTGAACCTATAAGATCTTGTTTTTGATACCAGGCAACAAATTATCCAGAAGTTATTGCAGATTGAATATTTTAAAAGGAAACGTAAAAAGCATCCTCAGTTTGAAAAAGAGTTGCTTGTTGCAAAACATGACTGTATCGAATTCGAGTATGAACTGATAAAGTTTCTCCAGGCTTTACTGTAATAAAAGACAATAACCTTTGAGCAAATTGAATATATCGAGTCACTCAATCATAATTTATGCTTTTGAGCCTGCAGAAATTGTTGCTAATTAAATTACATTAATCATAGCTTATAAAAGCTTGTTATTAATTAACCTTACTCATCTAAAAAAAATGTGGTCTTACAACAAGAACTTTTTGTTAATATTCCTTATTATTAACTCTACTTCAGATAAAACATATGATTCAGTGCCTTTTTTTTTTGAAATAATAAATTATTTAACAATTACTAATGAAAATACTGATGGAGGAATTCAGACGGGCTATCTATCGACTGAAATATTTGGAGAAAATACTAATTTTTGTTTTTGCAGCCCATTATGTAGTAAAAGCTTTAAAGTTGTTGCAGAAATAGAATTTAATAACGGAACAAGTTAGTTTAGATTTAAAACCAAACCTTCAGATGAATTTGAATACGGAAGCACTTCCGACTGGTGCACAAAGTTTGAATAATTGAAAATCAAATCTTATTACTTTTAAATCTACTCTGTAATAATTAAATAGAGCTTCTAGCTAATTCCAAGGGTTCTAATCGGTAATCAATTTTAGCTATTTATTAAGCTTAAATGTTTGCAAAACACCATTATTATTTGCAATTAGAATAAATATTCCACCGTACGTTTTAATTTCAATCATTTTTTTTGCATCTCCTGGTGTAAAAAAGCCACTTTCATTTACTGGAGAAAATTCAAATTCTCCATTTTTAATTCCTAATAAAAGTGCACCAATTCCAGCATCATTTCTGGTAGTTTCGATTTCTACCTGGTGCATATTTCCAATTAAAAGAATATCTGTAATTCCATCTCTATTATAATCATTCGTTAAAACATCATTAATTGATGATAACTGGGCGCGATATGGTAATTTTTTTGCAGTATAAGAACCACTTCCATTATTAATAAATAAAAGGCTAGAAAAATCAGTAGCTTTTAGGTTTAGTCCATTATTTAATTGTTCTCCAAAAACACTTTTTAGATCTAAATTTGCAAAAACATCATATTTTTTAAACTGATTTGCTAACTCAGGAATTTGTTGAGAAGAACAGGAAAATCCTCGTAATGGATATTGTTTACCATAATTATAATAGGAAAGGACTATGTCTTTATTACCATTTGAATCAAAATCACCATAATGTAATTCAAAAGGAAACTCTTGAGATGCTTTGTATTTATAGTTTTTCCCTAAATTTCCTGCTATTAAATCCATATCACCATCATTATCAACATCAGCCTCTTTTATTGAAAACCACCAGCCTTTATAGGGGTCTAAATCAGGGGTTTCTTTTTCATTAAACACTCCTTGTTCATTAACATATATATTGGGAGATGTCCACTCTCCAACAATGATTAAGTCCAAATCTTCATCGTTGTCAATATCAGACCATATTGCATCATTAACCATACCCCAGTTTTTAAAAAGAGAACTATTAATAGAATCTACTCTAAAAACTCCATTATTGTTTTCTAGTAAATAACTCGAGGCAGCTTCCGGATAATGCCAAGGTTTTAATTTTGTTCCAACAAAAAGATCTGTATCACCATCTCCATCATAATCTGCTGAAGTAATCACAGAACCACTTTCATAAATATTAGGTAAAAGTTCTTTTTTAAATTCAAAATTTCCAAGTCCGTCATTTATATAAAGGCGATCTAAATATATTTGACTTTGAGGTTCAAATTCATTCCCTCCACTCATCACATATAAGTCTAAGTCTCCGTCAGAATCAGTGTCAATTAAAGCAGCATCAATATCTTCTGAAAATCTATGTTTTTTCCATGGTACTGATTTACTTTCAATAAAAGAACTTTCATTTGTTTGTAAAAATAAAACACCAGCTTTAGAAGACGCACCACCTATAAAAAAATCCTCTAGTCCATCTCCGTTGACATCGCCTTTAGTTAAGGCAGGTCCACTTTGAGAAAACTTATGGGGAAGTAATATTTGTTTTTTATAGTCATCATAAAAGTTTTCTTTATGGATATATTTTGGAGCATTATCTTTTAATGTTATGTCCTCAAAGAAAGTGCTTTCAATATTTTTTTTATAAATATTACTGTTAGGCTTATATTTGATTTGATGTAATTCATTTATTTCAGGAGAATATAGAACTTGCTTTTTTTGATCAGGCCAGAAAATTTCTACGCTATCAATTTTTCTCTCTTTACCAAGGCCAAAATGAATTTTAGATTCACTTGAAGAATACATCCCACGAATACTTGATATTTCAGAATATTGAATATTTTCTGGTGTATAGAGTATACATTTTGCTCCAAAGTTATTTTTGTTTTTTTTATGGATTAACTTAAACCTTACGTAATTATTGTTTGTGTTTTCAATACTAAGGTTTTTATATAAAAATGGTTGAGAATTAACATTATTTACTACAATTTCGAGATCTCCGTCATTATCTAAATCAGCATATGCAGATCCATTTGAAAACGAAGGATCGTCTAATCCCCATGATGAAGTAACATTTTCAAAAGAAAAAGTTCCTTTATTCTTATACATGTAATTTGGAAGTTTAACACTTGGTAAAATAGACAAAACTTCATCTAAAGGTAGAATATCCCAAATATTAATATCGCCCTGATTGGGGTGACTCTTGATGTAGTCTGCTATATACTTTTTTACAAATTGATCTACTTCTTTGTCTGCATCAGAGTTTCTGATATCTCGGAGCAATCCGTTGGTTATATGTATATCACGTAACCCATCATTGTCAAAATCCGCAATGAGATTAGACCAACTCCAATCGGTTGAAGACATTCCTGAGAAATGAGCAATCTCACTAAAACTTCCATTTCCATTATTTAATTGAAGAGCGTTAAACATATATTGATAGTGCCCACCTTTTGAAACTACATTCCAGAATTCTTTAGGATCCATTCCACTCATATTAGACTTTAGTCTAAAATTATCTTCAGCAACCATATCTAAGGTCATAAAATCGGTGTAACCGTCATTATTTATATCAGCTGCATCTACTCCCATACTATAAAATGATGTATGTCGTAAAGCGTTTTCTGTTTCATAACTAAAAGTCCCATCTCCATTATTAATATATAAAAATTCTGGGGTATCAAAATCATTTGTTACATAGAGGTCTAACCAACCATCATTGTTGAAATCTGAGGCAATAGCACTACTGGGAAATCCTGTTCGCAAAAGATTGGCAGCAAGAGTTACATCCTCAAAAAATTCATTATTTATATTCCTATATAATTTAGAGCTATACTCAGGTTTCATTATGTTTTGACCTATATAGGGTGAATAACTTCCACGATTAGGTGGGTGATTCATCACAAAAAGATCTACATATCCATCTTTATCATAATCAAAAAAAACAGATTGTCTAGATCGCTGATCATCAGCTACACCCCATTTTTCGGCAGCTTCAATAAATTTAAAATTACCTTGGTTTAAATAGAGTTTATTTTTTCTTCTTTCTGGCTGAAAGTCATAGAGCTCTTTACTAACATAAATATCTAAAAGTCCGTCTCCATTTACGTCTGCTATAGAAACACCTGAGGACCAATTTCCGTCATTGACAATACCCGAATTAGATGTCATTTTTTCAAAGACTAAATCACCTTTATTTTTATATATCTCATCACCCACCAAATTACCAGTTAAATATATATCAGTGAGACCGTCATTATCAAAATCAGCAAGACCTACACCACCACCACCATAGAAATTTGCATAGAGCAAAATGTTTTGTTCTTTAGAATCCTTGATAGTGTTTTTAAAATCAAGACCTGATTCAGTTGAGCTGACAAGATTAAATACACTTTTTTGTGAAAACACTGAGACTGTTCCCAAAATGAAGAATGCTAAAATCAGTGATTTCATTTTTTTATATTTCAATTTCATTTCTCATTTTACAAGATAAAATTTAATAAAATAAAACCAATATTAAAAAATAATTTTAAAGTGGTACTTATTTCTTCTTTTTAAAAAAAAGGCGAAACAATCGTTTCACCTCTTAATATGTTTACGTTAAAAATTTAGTTTAATACATATGATTTGAATAGAAATTAAATAATACAGTTTTTTTATCATATCAATTTTAATAAAGATTCTTTATGTTTTTCTTTCTTCCATTTTTTTATAAAAATCACAAGATACAGAGAGGCAGAGAATTATTTTACCCATACACCAATAACCCAATGTCTCTGTATGTCTTAAAAATGAATCTATACTATATCTTATTTTAGGATATGAATTTTACAGATATTGTAAATTTCAACTATATCTAAAAGAGGTGTAAAAAGTGTCCAACTTATTTTATAATTACTATTGAGAACTATCTATTGTGTTCATTTGTGTTACTCCTGTGCCACTTTGAAACTTTTAATTTTTTCTAAAGTATTATAAATAGTGGATTAGCATAGAATGGGACAGGATCTTAGTGCATGCATCATTACGCTGAACGTAACGGAAACTCATATCCTACAAATGGTTTAGGACCAGTCGCTCAGTATATGAATTTAGGCCGGGGTGATGACTAATTTAATACCCTGGTTTCTTTTTCATCATCTGCGATTGTTAGAGAAACCTATGCTAAAAATATGCCACTGATCAAAAGTGGAATGCACTAGACTGTAAAGGGAATGAGATGAATACGTCTATAATTAAAACTATTAATTTTTTAGATTAACTGGTATAGCTTTAAATCTTTTCTGTTTCTCTACCATATCTGCAACTTCTTTCAATAAAGCCTTTGCATCATAAAGAATTCCGTCTTTAATTGTATATCTAACTCCTCCTACACGTTCAACTTCACCAGTTTCATCATTTAATTTTACTGCACCTGTCCCATAAAGTACTTTCATATTCGCTAAAGGATTTTCATCAATTATAATCAAATCGGCCAATAAACCCTCACGAACTACTCCATATTCTATGGGCTTTTTTTTAGGATAAAAAATCTCTTCAGCTCCATGCAATGTAGCTGATCTTATAACTTCTAGAGGATGAAAGCCTGCTTCTTGGAGCATTTCCATTTCTTGAATAGTCGTGAAGCCATATGTTTGATAGATAAAACCAGCATCTGAACCAACTGTTACTTTACCTCCACGATTTTTATATTCATTTAAAAATTGCATCCAAACTTGGTAAAACTTTTTCCATGCAACTTCATCATGAGTTGTCCAATAAAACCAATAAGCTCCGTGATTTTTTCTGCTTGGCTGGTAATAGTCCATCAATGATGGTAATGTATAATCTTTGTGCCAATCAGCATTTCTAGCCCTCATAACATCTCGACCAGCTGAGTATATTGCCATGGTTGGATTAATAAAGTAGTCTAATTTTAAAAATTCTTCTAAAAGAGAATTCCATTTTTGTCCTCCAGGTTTTACCATTTTCCATTGTCTAGCTACCTGTCCAAATCGATGTTGCTCGTCATTATAATTCATGTCAACTGGCCAAGGTTGGACATCGTTATTTTCATACATTGATTCAAATAAACCATAGAAGTGGGTCATTCCTGTCAATCCTAATCTTGCTGCATCAATAGCATTCATTTGAGCTACACCTGTTTGTCCTAAATGAGCAGTGCTTCCCATTCCAAGTTTATTAGCCTCATCTAAAAGAGCTTTCATTATCTCTGGTCGAAAAGAACCAAGCTTAAGTCCATCAACTCCTTTCTTATTGGCATATTGGACCCATTCTTTCGCATCTGAAGGTGTTAGTATTTTTCGATCTTTCCATTCAATACCTGCTCCAGGAAGGTGGAAAGAAATCATTCGAGGTGCAGCAATTTTATTTTGTTTACTTCTTCTTTTTTCTGAAAGTGACCATTCAAGATCTCCTGAGGGGACACCTCTTACTGTAGTTATACCATGTGCTAGCCATAATTTATAAACATATTCTGCCTCAGGTGCTTTAGTTTTACTACCTGTATGAATATGTAAATCAATAATACCAGGCATCACAAATTTTCCTTTTGCATCTATTTCTTTTGTTGCTCCTGTTGGACGATTATCCTTATTAATTGGGAGATTTGGAGTACCCACACTTTGTATATCAACAATAATATTTTTCTCAATAATAATATCTACTGGTCCTCGAGGCATCCCACCAGTGCCATCAATTAGTGTTGCTCCTCGTATTATTAACCTATTGAAAGGACCCTCTCCTGTTGTTCTATCAGGAGCAGGCTTTACTTTATCTGGAAGTTTAACTGTGCTTTTTTGTGCATTACCAGATGTTATACTCATCATAAATAGCATAATTGAAGCAAATTTATAACAACATTTTATTAACCAATAATGATCGGAAATCTTTTGTATTAGTTTGTTTTTCATAACAGCTTTATAACAGTTTGAAAATCAAGTTACTAAAAAAAATTATATTCCTATATTTAATTATTAGATTTTTATATTAAAAAGATTATTGTATGAAGAGATATTCTTCATTAAACGTATTAAATATTATTAAGAAAACCATTTATTAGATTTTAAGAAAATTTAGACCTATTGGAGGTTGTTCTTTGAACTTTTGGATCTGATTTTTTAGACTTTTTAGCTGGCAGCTCACGTTTATCTCTCGTTATTTTAAAAGATTTCTACAGCTCCAGTGTGACGTAAGGAGAAGAGCGTTTGGTCTTGTTTATTATATGAATTTCATAGAATCTGCAAATACCATATTAAGATAAGTGCTCACCTTACACTGAAATATCGAAAAGATTACTTTTTAGTAATCAAATTTTTCTAGAAACAAAGAGCTATTCCTTAAGTTAGTTAGAGATACATGGTTCAATAAAATTATAAATTCTGATTAACTCTCTTGATGAAATGGTAAGAAAACTCAATAATTTCTTTGTAATTATCTTTGCTTATTTTCTCATCAATACCATGAAAACGTTTCATACTGTTAGGTCCGATTCGCGTGGGATAAAAGCGATATACATCATCTGAAATTTCGTAAAAATAACGAGCATCAGTACCACCACCTACTAATCCTGGGACAACAATACTATTTGGAAACATATCACGTATTATCTTTTCTAAAATTTTAAAATTTTCAGAATCAATACTAGAAACGGGCGAAGGATTAGTTAAAAAACCAACTGATTCAACATTAATTTTATTAGAGATAGTATTTGTAATATGTTGCTTTACGGATTCTATAGTTTCTCCTGGAAGAATTCTAAAGTTTATTGTTGCTTCAGCAATTGTAGGAATCACATTGTTTTTTACTCCACCAGAAATTATGGTCGGGGCAGTTGAAGTGTGTGCATTTAATGTTTCAAGAATTGATTTTTTAAATAACCAAGGGTTTGCAAAAGCCATTTTTTTAAAAAAGGGAAGCTCTGCCCCCACATACTCAAGCTGGTAATTAATAGGTTTTACTAGCTTGTATGGTAGTTGATTATTTTCAAGATCAACAATAGCTTGGGCTAACATTCCAATTGTATTTTCGCGAGGTGGAGCCGAACTATGTCCTCCACTAGTTTTTACGATTAGACGGAAGGATGCAAAACCTTTTTCGGCCAAATTAATTATGGCCACAGGACTTTCAAGTCCTGGGACTAAATTTTCTGCAATATAACCTCCTTCATCAATTGTCATTGCCGCATGAACACCTTTTGCTTTTAAATTTAAAGCAATGGCAGATGCTCCATTAGACCCACCTACCTCTTCGTCATGGCCAAAGGCGAGGAAAATTGTACGTGATGGTTCATAGGATTCTTCAAGTAATTTTTCTACAGCCTCTAAAAGCCCAATTAATGTGCTCTTATCATCTAGAGTACCTCGACCAATAATATCTGTTGTAGTTATTTTTCCTTCAAAAGGACCTGCCTCCCAATCACCAATAGTAGGTTCATCAACCGGAACCACATCTTGATGTGACATTAAAATAATTGGCTTTTTTGATAAGTCTGACCCCTGCCAAGTATACAATAGGCTATAATCATTTATCTTTTCAAGAGATAGTTTTGAGTGCGTTAGTGGAAAAGTTTCTAGGAGAAATCTGTGGAAACCTAAAAAAGCTGTGGAGTCGGGAATAGCTTCTTCACTATACGAAATGGTTGGATACTGAATGGCACTTGAAAGATTTTGGAATATGTCATTTGGAAGTGTAACTACTTTTAATTGTTGTGACGCAACTTGTTTTGAATTTAAAGTCAACGTATTACCAATTAAGATTCCAGAAATGACAACGATAAAGGCTCCAATT
>Ga0307998_1001796_pt1 | contig 11340 bp, 12 predicted proteins | sample Davwhametageno37_FD_203147 | JGI IMG/M metagenome (GOLD analysis project Ga0307998, IMG submission 203147) | Marine microbial communities from Davis Island wharf, Antarctic Ocean - #37 | ecosystem: Environmental > Aquatic > Marine > Unclassified | place: Antarctic Ocean: Davis Island wharf...
TTTGTCGGCGGCTTTCTGGGCGGCTTTCTCGGCTTCCTTGGCAGCCTTCGCAGCGACCCTGGCAGCGACCCTGACCTCCTTCCTGGCCTCCTTCTCGGCTTCCTTGGCAGCCTTCCTGGCCTTGACGCGTTCGAGCACCCTCTTTGCTTTGTCGGCGGCTTCCCGGGCGGCTTCCCGGGCGGCTTCCTTGGCAGCCTTCGCGGTTTTATTATTCTTTTTGTTTTTATTATTCTTTTGGTTTTTCTGGTATTCTCTCTGTCCAATGAAATTTTCCTTTTTATTGTTTTTACCACCGGCACAGGCTGACAAGATATCAATGTAACGAACGAGTTCTTCCTCTGTTATCAATCCATCAAGTGTGGCCGGATCTGCATTGTTTAGTTCATTAATTATCGGTTCTATATCGTTACACGTGGGCTTACCCGAAGCAAACCTGGCCTCACGCTTCTTCTTGGCCTTTTCAGCATTTCCAGCCGCGGCCTCCTCTTCAGCAGCAGCAGCTTCCTCTTCTGCTACACTATCCACAAATGCCTCCATTGTGGCGATCTGTTCTGTCAGGGCGCCAATTTGATTTTTGTCTATTATGATCGAATCGTTTACTGCATCCAAAGCGGCATACACTTTTTCAATCTCTCTATCAAGGTCGCCGACGAACGTATCCTTTTCAGACTGTGGTTGGGTTTTAAGCGTGTGGTATATTGAAAGTTTTTCTATATCGTTGTTATACGCTTCATCATCGTCGAAATTGATGTCTGGTATTGACATACCCACCATTTGCCCGGTAGAGTCTTTTTTCACCTCCACCACTCCCTTTTTTACGTCTTGGTTAAAATTCTTAGGGAAACCATCGACAAGATTTTTTTTGTTATCAACCTTCCGTTTTCTTATTTGTAGGATCTCCAACGTTTCTTTGCTATTCTTGAGTCGGGCCCTGTAACTGCCTCTTATCTCTTTAACTGTTGGCAATGTGGCTATAACTTGCTCCACTGTTAGTTCAACTTGCTCCACGGTTACGTCGTCGTCTTCCCCCTCGTAATTCTCTGGTAACCTCCTGACCATCAGACATATGATGATACTAAAAACGATGAATGCGACGAACAATTCAATGTCCATACTGTTACAATTGACACGGAAAATAATATTAAAGATTATATCCACTAATATAGTTAGATGAAGGCAAAGTATTTGAATTCACTTGTATTTTCTACTTCTACCTTTATATGGTCCGTGTATGGATGGTACACTGATGTGTATAATATGGGGCTTCTCCTGTATGCTCTGTCCTACTTCATGAGAGAAGTTTATACGTGTGTGAAGCGGTCTGATTACCAGTACATTATTCACGGCGCTGCCGCCAGTACTGCGATTATTACGGCACTGGCATACGGCCCCGAGTATTACAAGTATGTATACAACGGCCTTTCTATATTTGAATTTAGTACACCCTTCCTGAATATTGCAAAAGAATACCGAACTGCCCTATCGTACCAAGCGTTTGCTTCAGCATTTTTTACTGGCAGGATTATGATTGGAACGTATATGTATTTGACTGTCTGGATGCAGGTAATGTGGTATACTTCTTCGTGTATGATGGTACTCCAATATTACTGGCTTTTACAAATATGTCTAAAAGCCAGAGAATTAAAGGCTAAAAGCGAATAATATATAAGATAATAATGCTGTCAAGAACTGGGTACCTTATACCAAAATCAGACTGGACAGACAATGATAAAAAGGGGCTCACCGTGAGACCAATTGTCAATGGGGATTATGGTGTCCGCCCTCCGCCTTTTCGGGTATATAGGACATCCAAGGCTAACGTTTGTGTACCACGGTATTATAAACCTTCTCCACCCCCCATTGACAAGCGGCCAGAGCCCAAAGGAATCAATGTCGCCTTCACCGGGAAGTTGAGAGATTCGACCAGCCAGAACGAGGCCCACGACGCCATCGTGAAGGTAATGCGCACCACCGGTGGCGGGTTGCTATCTCTACCCTGCGGGTACGGTAAGACTACGGTGGCACTGGCTGTTGCGAGCACTATGAAGGTCCGTACAATGATTGTTGTGCACAAGGAGTTCCTGGCCAACCAGTGGCGCGAGCGTATTCAGCAGTTCTGCCCCGGTGCAACGATTGGCATCATTCAGCAGAATAAATTTGACATTAACTGTGATTTTGTGGTCGCCATGTTACAGACTATTTCTATGAAAGATTTTACCCTTGATCAATTTGAATCTATAGGCATGGTGATTGTTGACGAGGCTCACCACATCTGTGCACGTGTCTTTTCCCAGGCATTTTTCAAGTTTTGTCCCAAGTATAGTCTGGGGTTATCTGCTACGCCCGTGCGCAAGGATGGCTTGACAGATGTTCTGCACTGGTTCCTGGGCCCACCTGCCTTTGCCGTGGAACGCGAGAACCGTGGACGAACCATTGTTAGAACCCTTCGGTACAAGTGCTCGGAATACAGGTTACCACCGCCCGTCACCAGGTTTGGTAAAGTTTCTCTTGTGCAGATGATAACCGACCTGGTCGAGAATGCCGGTCGCAATGAATTCCTGGAGATCCAGGTACGTAAGATAATGAAAAATTCTGGGCGGCGCTTGTTGGTATTGAGCGATCGGCGGCAGCACTGTGAAGAGATGGCCTGCAGGTTAGAGGACCTCGGCACGGGTTTGTATATGGGGGGTATGAAAGAGGCAAAGTTGAAGGAATCTGCCGAGCAAAATATCATTGTGGGTACATTTAGCCAGGCCCACGAAGGCCTCGATATCCCCGTGCTCGATACTGTGCTCCTGGCCACACCAAAGTCCGATGTTAAACAGGCAGTGGGTCGTATTCTCCGAGAAACGGAGGGTAAGAAGAATGATCCCATTATCCTTGATGTCGCTGACGACTGGGGACTAATGGGGTCAATGTATTACAAAAGACGCAAAATGTATAAGGAATCTGGTTTTGAAATAGAAAAAGAAATTGGGGAACCTAAAGACGAAAAAGAAACGTACTTAAAAGGGTACGCCTTTTTAGATGTAGATAGTGACTAATGACGCTAATTAAAAATGCATACAACGGCAAGGTTTACCGGGGTGCTTATAAGGGTACTATATGGGAGCTACTATTTTTCAGAGTGATGCCAGTTGGCGGTGGTGACAATAAACTGTACTTCGAAAGCGAAGACGAGTATAAATTGTGGTTCCATCGGCAATTTCAGTACCACCCCGAGCGCAAATTTATTGGGATTCAATCACTCCGACTTGGGCGAGTTACATGATTTTATTAAGCATATCAGCTTATCTGTCTGCACATTAGACAATTGCTTGTATTTTTGGTGTATAGTAGTTTTCTCACTCAAACTACGAGCACGTGTAATTTCTGTCTTGAGGGCATCCCTTTGCCCTCGAAACAGAAACATTAGTAGGTTTCTTTATATATGAAAAGAGTTAAAATTTACCCGCCTGTATATTCCTTCGGAACTGCTTTTTCTCTACAGCATTTTGTGCAGCTGTAACATACCGCTCAAGCCTGAACTTACTCTGTGCATGAGTGGCAATCGCCTCACACGCGGCCTGTTTGGTCTTGTAGTCTCTGGGGGCCATGCCAAAACCCACAAGCATCTCATCCAACATCTTGCGTGACTGGCTATCACATACCTTGCGACCTATTCGGATACGCCTGTCACTGTTACGGCTGATGACAACCTTGGGTGCACGGGGTTTGGGGGTTCGTTTGGGCGCAGCGGGGCTGGGCATTTTGAATTTGAAATTAGGTGGAGTGGATACCTTGGGTGGTTTTGCGACAACCTTACGGGCGCGCTGGGAAGGGGAGCCAAGTAGAATCTTCTGCACACCGCGCGTGCGGCGAGTGACATTGGCCCCAGGTCCACCACTGAGTTTCATGGGCGTCGGTGCCTTGGTCACCGCCACTCTATAGGTGGGGGATGGCATGTTCTTGGGGGCAACTGCTCTACCCACACCTGCATTGTTCAACCCCATAGCTTTACGGCCCACGGGGAATTTTAAAAGCATCTTGCACAGGTCACCACGCTTGGCACCAGCTGGAATCTTTATTTCAGAATGGTCCATGATTAATTTCCGCATTTCCGATACACCCATACCGAGAACTCCTCTGCTGCCCTTCACAGCGCGGGCTCCACACTTCCTGGCCAGCGTCTTGGGCGAGACCGTCGTAACCACGATCCTGGGTGATACCTTCCTGGCCACCGGCTTGGGCGAGGCCTTCCTGACCACCGGCTTGGGCGCGGCCTTCCTGGCCACCGGCTTGCCTTGCTTGATACTATCAAAGAAGGGGCTATCCAGCATATTTGTAATTGACGCGCCCCTTCCGCTGTTTTTTGGGAGCCTAATATCGAACGTAGTCCCCTTGAAATGTTTGCTCATTTTCACACCCGTGACATCCTCGAAGAACTTGCCCAATCCGGTTACTTTGCTCTGCTCGGCCTGTTTAGTCATGTCAGCAAGTAAAGTGAAGATATTTTGGGATACAGTCGTGTTTTTGCTTACACCGTAGGGCAGGAATTCACCCGCAACAACACCAGGGTTGGGGTGGGATGGGCTGCTCGAAAATCCAAAATCTCCTATGGCAGTAAATATACCATCGTTTTTGATAGAATATTTTGTACCGTACGGTGTGTATCCACGGGAAGGTATTCCTTCCGTTCGGACCATGATATTACCAGAATGAAGGTCGTGGTGGCGGAACTGTGGGTGCACTTTGTAAATGGCGCGAAGTGTGTAAAGTGTCTGGAAAAGTATTGTCTTATAGTTGTTGAGTGTGAGCTTTTTCTGGTGTCGGGGTAACCAGAAATCCAGGCTTCCACCATTGAAAAACTCATAGTAGGTCACCACCGTCTTTGCACATTTTGCCTGTATGATAGGCTGCACAATGTGAGGGGATTGGGATGAACACGAATCATAAATCATCTTATTAGACCGAAACTCACGAATGGCGTCCTTCTCCCCACCCGCCTTGGGTATCTTGATGGCAACCTTTGTCTTACACTTATCATCGATGCACCCCAGCAACACAACACCCTGCTCACCCTTTCCCAGTGGCACAAGGCCTCGGCTGATACTGGGCGGCATTTTAAGAACATTGGAAAACCCGTTCTTATTACTGGCCTTGATGAAGTTAAAGAGAGTGTGTTTGGATGTATTTGCAAGTTTTACCTGCCTATACATGAAGTTCTGTGGCAAGCACATTAATTCATTGCTAATTTTTGTGAGTTTATTGTATTTTGTGATTTGTTTTGCGGGTCTGTATGATTTCTTGTTGTTTACATATTCTTTGATTGTCATTATTTTAGGCTGCTTGAAAAACAGGCTGCCAGGCAGCTGGCCTTTCTGCACGTATCCCGATGGTTTACCCTTGCTGTTAAGCATCAGTCTATTTCTATAGAGTGATGATATGGGCGATTTTCCCCCCTTGTGTTGTTTACTTGGCATTTATATATGCTGATATTTTTTAACAGTCGTCTACGATGTCGTCCTCCTCTCCCTCAAACTCCTCCTCGGCTTCCTCTGTCGTAGTCTCCGCCTCTTCCGCCTCAACCTCGTCATCATCATCGTCAGGGAGGAAACTGTACCCTGTGATCTTGTTGGTGGGGCTGAACCTGGCCATATGCAGACGCATGGTAACCCCGAACTTCCCATCAATGATCCACAGCTGGGGGATAGTCGCAATCGCGGTGACCGACTGACCCTTCTCAACAGTATCAAGGTCAACCCTCTGCTTCTTGTTATTGTAGCACTCGGGGATGAAGGTGCCATCGCGGTCCTTCAGGATCTTGAGCTTGATAGTAGGTGCATACTTATCGTCGTTTGGCATCTTCACCAGAGGACGGTACAGGACATCCCTGATGACCACCTCGGTATGCTTCTTGCCGAGCCACTCCTTGGAGTTGGCGGCAACCTGCTTCACGACAGCATCGTCGATGGCCCTGAGCTTCTCAAGAAGCTCGGGCTTGTTCTCGAGCGAGAGGTCCAGGGAATAACTGGAACTGCCAGAGTTCTGGTCGACAAACTCGCTCAGGCCGAATGGGGCGCGAAGCTTGGGGAACTGGACGGTGATCTTCTCCTTACCCTTCCCACCGGAAAGGTACACGATTTTCCCGCCCTTCGCGTTCTTTCGAAGCTCGGAGAAGGTGATGTTGGAGGCGTTGAGTGCGTTGTGGTGGGTAATCATTGAAGTCATTGTTGAGTGTTGGGGGGCTCTGATTATATATCGCTTCCAGCCTTTAACTAATTTGTATGAGTATACTAAGCATGTTTAGTGATTGTGGTTGTGGGTGCAAGGGGGCTATCGCCAAAAAAAGGTTTATGATATCAATACTGTCCGCCCTTATATTTTTTCTTGTCATGAACAGGAATACATTTAAAGCAACTCGTGGTTTGTTGGGGTCGTGGGTTTCAGATCCGTCTGGTTGCCCCACCTTTAATGGTACACTGATGCATTCAGTTGTCTATGGTGCCGTTATTTTTGCACTGATGTTCGGGCCTGCAAGTGGCACATTACCAGTGTACGAGAAGTTAAAGGTCTCCTTGCTGTCTGCGCTGTTATTCTATGTGATATCTAATCCCAATTTATTCAAATTAGTGAATAAGAAGGCCGGTGGGTGGGTGAGTGACTCCGCGGGTTGCCCCACCCCACAAGGGTCGTTGCTGCATATGATGGTATTTTTGGTAATAACATATGCAGTAATGAATGGTAAGAGAACTTAGAAATCCTCGTCCGTAAAACATATACTATTGTCGCTTGCCGACATTCCCACACTCGACTTACCGTAGTCACCCACACGCTTTTCGAAAAAGTTAGTCTTGCCATCAAGGCATATATTCTCCATGAAATCAAACGGGTTTTCCGCATTCCATATCGGATCATACCCCGTTTGTTTCAACAATCTGTCCGCCACAAACTCAATGTACTGTGACATCAGATCTTCATTCATCCCAATAAGTCTACACGGGAGTGCCTTGGTAATAAACTCCTTTTCACACCTGACTGCACTTCTTACTATGGAATGGATGGTAGCCTCCGACGGAGTATTGCGCAAATGCTTGAAAAGAGCAATCGCAAAATCCTGGTGAAGCCCCTCGTCTCTACTAATAAGCTCATTAGAAAAACACAAGCCCGGCATAATACCACGCTTCTTAAGCCAGAAAATAGCACAGAAACTCCCAGAAAAGAAGATACCCTCCACACACGCAAATGCAAATAGCCTTTCGGCAAAATTAAGGGATTGGTCGAACCATTTTATCGCCCATTCAGCCTTGGTTTTCACGCACTGAATAGTGTCTATGGCACTAAATAGCTGGTCTTTCTTTTCGGGGTCCTGTATGTACTTGTCTATAAGTAAACTATATGTCTCGGAATGTATATGTTCGTTATACTCCTGGTAGGCATAAAACGCTCTTGCTTCTGATATCTGTACTTCCTTGGCAAAATTATTATTTATATTTTCGAAAACAATACCATCCGATGCAGCAAAGAATGCCAGTATGGTTGTTATGAAATGCCTCTCGTCATCAGACAGGTTTTCCCAGTCTTCCATATCCTTACTGAAATCAATCTCTTCCGCTGTCCAGAAACTCCCTTGGGCTCGTTTATACATGTCCCACAGGTCATGATATTTGATAGGAAATGTAGTAAACCTACTATTCGATGGCATTAGAATAGGTTCGTAGTGTTTATCCAGGTACTCATCGAGATCAAAGTTGTCCCCTATATGCTTTCCGTCCACAAGTATCTGGGGGTACACAGGTACCCGTTTTCCGCACATCTCATTCATCTTCTGCCTATCAACTTTTAGAGTTTCATGATGAATCGACATTGAATCTAACATTTTTGATGTGTTCTCACATTGAGTGCATCCATCCTTGGACAGCACAGTGATCTTCATTATATACATTACCTATAAAATTTTTAAGTAATTTATACTCATCACATTCTTTGTTTTAAAAAATATATTATAAATTTATTTTAGAATATTTTATATAATTTTATAGTAATGGTTAACCTACAACAGACAGTTGAGAAATGTATGGTCGCGACAATTGGGATATTTCCATCCGACAGATGTATATTATTATGTGAATTATTGAAATCCTATGGGTTTTCCTATTCTGTCAAAAGGGGATACCTGAATACCGAAGTACATTCGGTCCCGGTGTGCTGTACTTATCTGTGGATCGAAAATGAAAATGGTGATACCATCAAACCTATCAAATGTAGTATTCACCCACAGGTCATAACAGAACGCATGATGTCGGGTGTCAGGTGTATAGACGACAAGGAACCAATTGTCCTTGAACAAATAAACAGTGCCTTACTTAATCCGAAAGCAGTAAAGAAAAAATATACAAAATTATTAACTACTCACTGTAATAAATAACATTGATAGACACCAGGGAATGGAAGAGAACGAAATCAACCAAAAGGCCCGTGAATATGAAGCTATTGCACTTGTCGAGGAATTCAAAAAGAATAACACCTCTGCAGGATGGTCTGAAGAACAAGAGAAAATATTGAAGATCTGGGCGGAAAAGGCTGCGGGTAGTAGGTGGTTACATGAACATTCTGCTCGACATTACCGGCGCCTCAACAACCGCTTTGTGTATCCACAGATCATTCTGAGTACCCTCGCGGGGGTGGGTGGGTTTGGTGTGAGTACAAGTAGGGCTAACACGGGCAATATAGCAATCGCAGGGTATACCATAGCTGCGATTAATATTTGCTCGGCATTACTGACATCCTTTCAGAAGTTCATATGTTCTGCCGAAAAGTCTGAGAACCATACCACGATTGGTAGGCAATTTGCTGCGTTTTACCGGACAATCATTCTCGAGCTTTCTCTAAACCCCAGGGATAGAACAGACTGTCTGGATTTGTGCAGGCAGTGTCGCGTAGAATACGACAGGTTGATGAACGTAGCCCCATCCGTGCCACAGAAAATTATAAATCTTTTCAAGGAACGTTTTCCTGATGCGAAGTATAAGCCTGATATTGCAAACGGGCTTAGTGATCTGCAATTATGGGATAACAAGGAGGCCGATAAGGTAGACGATGCAGTGGCAATGATGCGTGAATATTTCAGGGAGATGTACTCGGTTGAAAATATTTCTATAGTAATATAAAAGACAATGGCTGTAGGATCACGCGCACAAGTATTTCATGGCACAGCCGACCGAACTTCAGGTGGCCTCAAGAAGAGCGACCTCAAGATGAAGGATGGCCGCATTATCAGCAAGGCCGCGTCAAAGGCATCAGCGGGTAACCCCTGGATTAAGGCTGTTTCCAAGGCACGAAAACAGATGGCCAAGGGGTCTGTGGCTGACAAGAAGGCATCCAAGGAGATGCTGGTTGGGGCGTTGCTCGCCAACAAGGCCCGCAAGCTCATGAAGTAAAAATGTTACAGTATAACAGATATGATAAAGGATTCCGCCCGTGCATGGAAAATATGCACAAACCGTGCGAAACGACACTATAAAATCCCAGTTGGTACGTATATGTTACTTAAAGGGCCGGTGCTGAAATATGCACAGCGCATGTATTGTGCGATGGGATTCTAATTTTAAAAAATCCAGGTATACAAATGCCACCTAAAAAAACTACCGAGGCACCCAAGGCGACCAAAAAGACCAAGGTTAAGAAGCCAGTAGTCAAGGGAACTTGGATATGGTGTGTGGGAGAAGCACGAAAAAAACTCAAAATAGAAGGTTTCGTAGCGATTACAAAGGATTCTGACTTATACAAGGAAGCAATGATACTTAAGGAACTCCACACTAAGAAATCATAAGTTCAAATTATATTCTGCGATAATATTAAAATGCCCACTAAGAATATTCCCACAGGATACGCGAATTCCAAGCGCCGTGTTATCTTCACCTCTCCAGGCGGAAAAGCCTATTCCCGCACTCCAGCCGGCAAGAAGGTCTACGCACCAAAGGCCAAGTTCGCCCTTAACAACAACGGTTCGACCCGTGTTATCCAGAAGGCCAGCCTGTCTGCTGTCCCCAATTCTATTCGCCCCAAGCGCGCCCCAGCGAAGAGCCCCGCCAAGAAGCCAGGCAATGTTTTCAAGGCCATGAAGAAGGCTGCTTCCCCGTCGAAGCGCTCCCCTGCCAAGACTGTCCGCAAGACTGTCCGTCTGGCCGGCCTCCCGGTTGCCCCCTCTGGCAGGGCGCGTGAGGGGCCCGGGGCGGGCTACACAGAGAAGGGCGCAAACGGGACGATCATGCGCCGCTCAGGTCGAGTGCGCCTGAGGAAGCCCAACACCGTAGTGAAGCGCTCCCCCGCCAAGACTGTCCGCAAGGTTTCGCCTACTATTGCGAATGTGCGTGCTAATCTCGCCCGCCGTGGGTACACCAAGAAGGCTGCGGCTAAGGTTGCTCCTCTTGTCAAGAAGGGTATGTCTTCTAACCGTTACAGCAAGACGACTGGCATGGTCAAGGGCCGTGGCCCCCGCGGCGCGTACCGCAACCCCGCCCAGAAGTCACGCTCGCCCCTCAAGAGGAAGCCCGCCAGCACCGTGAAGCGTTCGGTGTCCGCTGTAAAGCGTGTTGCCCGCCGACCCGTGAGCAGCAGTCTCAAGGCCGGTCAGGATTTCGCCAAGATGATGAACCGCCTCACAGCCAAGCCCCGCAAGATGGCTGTGAACACGGTGAAGAAGGTTGCTGGTGGCAACAAGCCCAAGCCTCGCAAGAATAAGGGTGTCGGCAGAGCCCTGGTGGCAAGCCCGGGTGGCTCACTTTACAAGGGACGTGCTGCGCTTACACGCAAGCAGAAGTCCAGCATAAAGAAGAATGCCATTAAGATTGCCAACAGCATCAAGAAAATGCTGAAGTAATTTTAAAATTTAATTATCGTCATCTGAATCTGACAAAAAACAATACCCCTTTACCTGTGTGGGTTCAAAAAGTTTGACTTGATTTGCTTTCCAAATCAACCCAAATTGCTGGTTCATGAAATAAACACCCTCAACGGTTGCGGTGACTGCGGCAGACCATTTCTGGTAGGAGTTGTCTTCAATCTCTACATATAGTTTCTTACCATTGGAATCAAACAATGAAGTCATTTGGTCATTGTATTTGACACGTAGCCTGCCATTCTTGAAATTTGAATTGAACTGCGACCCGTCAACTTTTCCGTCATACATTTTAGATACCCTTTCAATTACAGTCGCCTCGAGTTCGCGGATGGTACTAATGGTCTCATCATTATTGATGAGCAGCTGTAGACTTACAGATGGTTTCTGATATTCATTCTGTGTTTGGAATATCGAAAACCCGTATGGTACATGGCTCCGTGGCACATTGATTTTCACTG
>Ga0307998_1001797_pt1 | contig 11334 bp, 10 predicted proteins | sample Davwhametageno37_FD_203147 | JGI IMG/M metagenome (GOLD analysis project Ga0307998, IMG submission 203147) | Marine microbial communities from Davis Island wharf, Antarctic Ocean - #37 | ecosystem: Environmental > Aquatic > Marine > Unclassified | place: Antarctic Ocean: Davis Island wharf...
GCTGGAGAGCCTCCGGTAAATGTCCAGAGTAATGATGTAGGACTATTGGTTGAGGAATCTGTGAAGGTTACAGATTCTCCGACACAAATTGTTGTCTTATCAGCACCAAACTTAACCGAAGGTTTTCCGGAAGATGCTGCAGGTGTTTTAAATCTTCCGGTAAAAACACCTCTTCCATGGGTAGATACCATGATTAAGGAATCGCTCGAACGATACTGAAGCATATCCACTCGCACATTTGCCAAGCCGCTATTTGAAGCAGCCCATGTAGGGCTTGAAACTGAAATATCTGAAGTCGCCCAAATCCCAAGCTCAGTCGCCACAATTACTTCTTTACGGTTTTTAGGGTTGAAAAGCGCCCAACGAATAGGCATATCGGGCAAATTACCTTCTTTATTTACCCAGGAGGTTCCGCCGTTGCTTGTGTAATAAACAGACACCCTTCCATAATTAAAAAGAGTAACTAATAATTCGTTTTCTGAGGCGCCAATTTCTATGCACGAAATAGTGCTCGCAGGAACTGTGTTCGAAGCATTTATATTTGAAACTATCGGAGTAGTGCTGGCGTTCGTAACTTTAAACAGTTGGCCGCTAGCGTTTCCAAGAAAAAGGGTGCTAGTAGAACCACTGTAAGGAGATGCGGTAATCGCTGAAAAATCATTTGTACTTCCTGTTATGGTTATCGTTGCTGTAGTAATGGAAGCCCCAGTGAAATTGGAAAATCGATACAAAGTAGAGCTCGTTTTATTACTGTACAGAATATTGTGCTTGTCATCATAATCACTTGGGTTAATAAAACTTCCTGTGGTCAAATCGTTAATAAACCTAGTCCAAACAACACCACTATTAGTGGAACGGTATATTGAATTTCTTACGAAGGAAGTGGATTGGTGCGTTGGATTGCTTTGATCAATATGGCAGAACGCCCCATCCCCACCTGTTGCCTGTGTAGTTGCATTTATTCCTGCAGAAGAAAAACGCTGTGTACCGTTATCCTGTGCTCCAGCTAACATCGAATTAGATCCTGCAGAGGAGTGTATTGCACCTGCATAAAATTGGGTAACATTATAGCCAGTGTTCCTTGCCGAAAAATTATTACTGGTCTCGGCTGTTTTTAAATTGCTACAATAATACACGCCCCCATCATTGCCGACAATCATTTCATTGGACTTACCTGGTCTAAATACCAATTGATGCTGATCTGCATGAACTTTAGAACATGTTAGACTCCTTAAATTATTATTATTCGACCACTTAGAAATCTGTTTCCAAGTAGTGCCACCATTCGTTGACATAAATAAATCAATTCCACCCACCACAACGGTGTCTTTGTTGCCTGGACTAACCGCTGCAATTAAATCGTAAAAAGCTTGTCCGCGAGTAAAGTCGGTATTAGGAATGCCATTATCAGCATCGCTAGGCTCAGTTAAGCTTGAAGAAGAACTAGAAATTAGCCATGAAGTTCCTCGGTTTGTTGTTCTTATAATCTCTTCCACTTTACTGGATTTTGCAACAATGCCATAAACTACAGAGCTATCTGAAGGAGCACAGGCTAATTCCACTCTTTGCCCACCACTAACAACCGTTGTAGCCGTCCAAGAAGTGCCATTGTCAGAAAACAATACTGCCCCACCTCCATTGCCAAAAGCGTTGTTCCTTGAACCAACCCATAAACGATTGTCTTTTGCAATTTCGATGTCAGCGGGAGCATAAACACCCGATGAAGACGTCGAAGGCATCACTTGCGACCATGACGTGCCGCTATTAGTTGATCGGTACATTCCTTCTTTTGTTCCGTGGTATTTTCCTTTATAGTTCGCCCTTGTTACTCCGGCGTAGACTATTCCTGTACCCGATTCATTTCTGACAACTATGTCATTCACATAATAAAAATCTGTGGTACTACTTAGCTGAGTCCATGAGGTTCCTCCGTTTGTCGTTTTCCATATTCCAGCACCTCTACTACTTGTACCACCGCCGCCCCAGCCTTCACCGGTACCAACATACATCGTGTTTTTAGCAACTGGATCAAAGGCTATACATGTAATGGCGATATTTGCCCAAAAATCGTTTACAGCAACCCAGGATGACGTTGATGAAGTAATATCATTATTGTACCACAAGCCACCGGTAACACCACCTGCCCAAACTTTCTTTTTGGTATTATCGTTGGGGTCAAATAAAAGTGCTCTAGTTCTTCCTCCTACATTTTTAGGCCCTCTTTCTGTCCACTTATTTGTCGATGAACTTCCTGGAGCTGCACCAACATTTACACTTTTTGCATGCATTATTCTCAAAGTTGGCCAAAGTCTTTCCGACATAGGTCTACCAGTTATAGGATCGGCTGATCTAAGAAATTCTTGCTCCCAAGCTAAATCTGGTCGATCTTGTTTATCCATAGCTTTCATTTCTGCTTTGGACATATGCTTTCTATTATTAAAGGGATGGCTTTGTATGTATTCACCATACTTCTCCCGGTCAACTTTACTTACGCCATTCTCCTCATATAAATAGGGTAGGTTTTGAGCTTTAAGGTCGTAATGAAAAAAAACAATAATTGCTACTAAAAAATGGGCGTAATAGGAACGATTCATAATTATGGTTTGCTCATTTAACGTACGGTAAAATAAACCGTTGGCTTTCTGAGATAAGCCTCAAAAATAATGAAAAATTAGCCTTTATATCTTATAATATCTGGCTTTTACCTGTCTCAAAAGAACGAATATTTTTGTATCCAAATCGTAAAAATGAAAATCGCTCAAGCCTTCTGTCTTTTAGTTTTAATCTTTAGTTTAAAAGGGATGGCTCAAGGTTCAACTTACTATAAGGTTTATACCTCTAAAGGTAAATCCATTAGTATTACAACCGTAATACAGGAGCTTGCAGAACGCGATATAATCCTCTTTGGAGAACTGCACAACGATCAGACGCTTCACGAGCTACAGTTATTTATTGCCCAAAAATTGGATGAAAAAAAGGGAATCGTACTCGGTGCTGAAATGCTCGAAAGACATAATCAAAGTCTTATTGATGAATATCTTCAAGGCATTATTGACACTTCTCATTTATTTGAAGAAGCAGACCTCTGGCCAAATTTTAAATCTGATTACTTGCCCCTATTAGATTTCGCAAAGGAAAAAAAGGCACCGTTTATCGCTACTAATATTCCTAGAACGCTTGCTAAAATTGCCGCATTCAAGAACATTAATTACTTGGATTCAATTAGAACGGATAGTCTCAATTCTTTAATGTGTCCTTTTCCTTTCTCATTACCTGAAAAAGCCAAACCGTATAAAGAATTGATCAAAAGTGATTTTGGTGCTTCTCATGGAATGGATACTCGAAAAATTGTTGCTGCTCAAGCGTTAAAGGATGCAACAATGGCCTCTTCCATTCTAGAATTCTATAATTCAGAACGTATATTCCTTCATTTTAATGGTGACTTTCATTCCAAGGATCATGGCGGAATTGCTCATTGGTTAAACTATTACAGCAAGGAAAAATTAAATGTTTCGGTTATTAGCTCAGTTGAATCCAATAGTCTTGAGTTCAAAAAAGAATGGAAAAAACAAGGAGATTTTATAATTGTTGTGCTAGAAGACGGCCCTAAATCGTATTAAACTACTTTATTTTTTTACCCTTGACGCTCTAAGAATAATCACATCCGATTTTGGTCGATCATAATTGTTGCGCTCGACTCCACAAATACTATCCAAAACGTCCAGCCCTTCAATCACTTCTCCAAATACGGTATATCCACCATCTAAATGAGGTGCTCCTCCAAGTGTTGTGTATGCTTCTAATTGGTTTTTAGTAAACGTTGGTTTTGCATCAGGGCCTATTTTTTCTAAAATAATTGGGTCTAAACTTCTAATAATACTATCGTACCGATAAGACATTCTTGCCGCCTGATAATATTGAATTTTCTTTAAGATTTCCTCATTTTCTGGCGCATAAATGTACCTCTGCAGTTCTGTCATTATCTTGGATTGAAGGCCGTTTTCTGCAACCATATCCATATCGTTATCGTTAAAAACTCTTCCTTGAACAATGTAAAATTGACTGCCAGAACTCTTTTTGTCGGGATTTACATCATCGCCCAATCTCGCTGCAGATAGAGCTCCCTTTTTATGAATTAAAGAATCCACGATCTCAGCGTCAAGCGTATATCCAGGACCACCGTTTCCTAAACTTATATTTGGTTTTGCATTTCTAGAAGTAGGGTCACCTGCTTGAGCCATAAACTTTGGAATTACTCTGTGAAATAAGAGTCCATCGTAAAAACCGCTATCCACCAAAGACAAAAAATTGGATTTATGAATTGGCGTTTGGTCGTATAATCTAACCTTCATGTTTCCATGCGTTGTTTCAATCAAGACTAATTCGGCCTTTGTTTTTCCTTTTCTGTTTTTTGTCAAAAAGCATGAGCTTATAAAAACCGCTATCATCAAATAAAAAACAACCTTTAAAATCTTATTTCTGTTAACCATAAACTGACTTGAATCTTTAGAATTGATAATCCCTATATTTGCGAACGTAAAATTAGAATTCTATGTCAGAGTTTTTCAAAAAGATGTTTTCAAACCTAACATTGCTCACTAGCATAGCGCTAGTTTTAGCTTTAGCCTCTCAGTCTTGTAAAAAGCCTGTTGAAGACCCTAAAGCAGAAATTACTATTGTTGATAGCACAGGTACCGCTATCTCCGATGCTAAAGTGGTTTTGTTTTGTGTTCAGCGACCAGATGTTTCAGTAGAATGTAATATTGCGGATACGCAAATTACCGATGGCGTTGGTAAAGTGAATTTTGAGTTTACTAACCCTTCTGTTCTTCGGGTATCAGTTCTTAAGTATAACACTGTTGAGCGAGATACAGGAATACCACCATTTTCTGGAGTAATTGTTATTGGCGATACATTGTGCGCTGATGGTTTCATTACACTGGAAGCAAACGAAGTTACTGAAGAAATTTTCGTTTTAGGAAAATGTGAGGCTAATTAGATTTTTTCTAAGTAATTAACCACTGCTTCTTTCAATAATTTTTGTTGGTCATCGCTTTTTAAGTGTGGCAATTTTTGAGTTCGTTTATAATGTGGCCACTTATCTACATCGTAACCTTCAAACTCATAAAATCCATAATCGCTTAGCAGACGGCATACCGCTACGTGAAGCACCTCAAGTTTTTGCCTTTTATTGATTCTGTGTTTTACAAAACCTAGCTCCTGCAGCCCAATAATAAAGAGCACCGATTGCAAGTCCAAGTCAGTGCCAAAATCGGCCTCTAACTTTAACATTGCTTTATCCCAACGAATATTCATTTCCATCACGCGGCAAAACTAATTGGTTTTTAACCCTATTTCCTTCATAACAAAACAAGTAACTCATTTATTTCTCCATAGCCCATTCTACATTTGGCATTGTGAATACACTCGACATTATTCTAGCCGTTCCATTGTTGTATGGTCTCTATAAGGGGTTTACCCGTGGTTTAATTATAGAAATTGCCAGTTTAGTAGGCCTCGTTTTGGGAATCTATGGAGGTGTTCATTTTTCGCATAAAACCGCTGCTATACTTGGCGATCACGTCGATCTCACAGGCAATGCGATGCAGCTCGCAGCGTTTATTGTGACCTTTTTACTAATCCTTGGCGGTGTATATTTTATTGCCAAAATGTTAGAAAAAGTCGTGAATCTTGTCGCCATGAAGTTGCTGAATAAAGTTGGTGGCGCTGCGTTCGGCACTGTTAAAATGGCCCTTATTCTTAGTGTACTACTAATTGTAGTTGAAGCATTAGATCAACGCTGGTCATTTATTCCAAAAAAACAGAAAAACACATCCTATTTATATGCTCCAACAGCTTCAATTGCACCGCTGATTGTGCCTGTTTTTAAAGATGCTAAATGGTACTCTGATTTCGAAATCACAAAAGGGCTACCTGCTACAGATGAATTTCCAGAATTCAACCCAAATGATCCAAATTAGCGATTTTCAATAGCCGCAACTCCTGGTAATTCTTTTCCTTCGATCAACTCTAACAATGCTCCACCACCTGTTGAAACATAAGATACGTGTTCTTTTAAATCGTACTTGTTGATCGCAGCAACCGAATCACCGCCGCCAACTAATGAATATGCACCTCTTTCAGTAGCGGAAACAACTGAATAAGCGACTTTTTTTGTGCCCTGCTGAAAATTGTCCATTTCAAACACTCCCATTGGGCCATTCCACAGAATGGTTTTTGATTCTTCAATACATTTCGAATAATGTTCCGTTGCTGCAGCGCCAATATCTAAGCCCATCCAGCCTTCTGAAATCTCCGAAGAATTTACCGTTTTTCGATTGGCATTATTATCAAAAGCATCTGCTATTACAGAATCCTCAGGAATTAAAATTCGGACTCCCTTTTCTTCAGCAACATCTAATATTGCTTTTGCCTCTTCTAAATAATCATCTTCAACTAATGAGTTACCAACCTCACCACCCATAGCTTTTATAAAGGTGTATGACATCCCTCCACCAATAATCAAATTATCTAATTTGTCCATTAAGTTTTGAATGATGGAAATTTTACTGGATACTTTAGCGCCACCAATTATAGCTGTAAAAGGCTTTGCACTGTTTTTCATTACCTTTCTAACACTGTCTAATTCGGATTGCATTAACTTCCCAAAACACGAGCTCCCCTCAAAAAAATTTGCGATTATTGATGTACTAGCATGGGCTCTATGCGCTGTGCCGAATGCATCGTTTACATAAATATCTCCATGAGCTGAAAGCTTTTCTGCAAAAGCCAAATCGCCCTTTTTTTCTTCGTTGTAAAACCGCAAGTTTTCTAACAAGACAACTTTTCCTTCACTTAGATTTCTAGTTGCAATAAACGCCTGATCTCCAATACAATCACCAGAAAATTGAACTTCCCTACCTAATAATTCTGATAGTTTTGAAACTATGTGATTAAGAGAAAAATCTGCTTCGTATCCTCCACTTGGGCGTCCCAAATGAGACATTAGAACCACCGATCCTCCATTTTCCATTATATAATTTATAGTAGGCAAGGCCGCTTCCATTCTAGTAGCATCTGTCACTTCTTTGTCTGCATTAAGCGGTACATTAAAGTCTACTCTTATTAGTGCTCTTTTGCCTTTAAACGAAAAATCTTTTAATGTTTTCATGTTTAGTTTTTTGAATGGAGTCAACAAAGATAATTTGCCAATTAAATCACGCACTATATGTTCGTCTAAAATTGCGTTTCCCTACTTTTGACATATATGGAGTTAGAGCATATATTTGGAAACGATAAGGTAAAAACTCATTTACTAGATGCCTTAAAAAATGGTAGAATACCGCATGCTCAGATTTTCTGTGGCCCCGAGGGGAGTGGAACTTTGCCAATGGCAATTGCATACATCAAAACCATTATTCAACATATAAAAAATGGAAAATGGGAAGAAGAATCAAATCCGTATGGTGATTTAAAAGTCGAAAAATTAATTCACCCAGATTTACATTTTTCCTTCCCAGTTAATAAAACCGATACCATTTCTGGGTTAAAACTAGTTAGTGACGACTTTCTTCATTTATGGCGAGAAGCTGTTTTGGAAATGCCATATATGAACCTAAACGCTTGGTATAATCATATTGGTTTACTAAAAAGCCAAGGCAGTATATCAGTGCATGAAAGCTCAGCAATTATGAAAAAGCTGAGCCTAAAACCATTTGAAAGCGAATATAAATTCATGGTTATTTGGATGGCTGAGCGTATTAATCCATCAGCTGCTAATAAGCTTCTAAAATTGCTAGAAGAACCTCCAGAGAAAACGATTTTTATTCTCATTGCGCAAAGTACGGAGCAAATTCTCCCAACTATTCTTTCACGTTGCCAATTGGTTCAGTTTTCTTCAATTGATACGCAATCAATGAAAAATGCACTTGAATCAAGTAGCAGTTTAAATGAAACGCAACTAAACACCATCATTCGATTAAGTGAAGGAAACCTTAATAAAGCATTCGAGTTAATCCGACACGACAAACAAATTGAATTCAACCATGAGAATTTTTCCATTTGGATGCGCTTCTGCTTCAAAAAAGATATGGCTTCAATATTTAAATGGCTGGACAAAATGAACCGTCAAAATCGTGAAAATTTGAAGCTTTTTCTTCAATATGGATTACACGTTTTTAGAGAAAGTATCATTCTTAATTATGGCGGACCTGAACTTCAGCTTATTGAAGAAACTGAAAATGGTTTTATTAAAAAATTCTCTAAATATGTTACCGCTAATAACTGTCAAGAATTTGTATCGGCCTTTGAAGGTGCGCTTTTCGATATAGGAAGAAACTGCAATTCCAAGATAGTTTTGATGGATGTTTCCCTAATTATTCTGACCAATATTCATCCAAAAAAATAGACGGAAATCGCACCTTGTTTATGATAACTTTGTGGCTATTGTAGAATCTTAGTTGCTTTCTCGCTGTCAGAGAAAGCACTCAATATATATTATTTATGGGGTGTGGAAGTTGCTCAAGTGGAGCATGCGGCAGCTCGGGCGGAACTCCTGCCGGTTGCGAAAATAACGGGAATTGTAGTTCGGGTGGTTGTGGTAAATTGGAGGTGTTTGATTGGTTGGCTGGAATGGAAAGCTCAGCGGTTAATTCAACACCCCTTATTGAAGTACGATTTAAAAATACTCGAAAAGAATATTATAGATACGGCACAAGTATAACGCCTTCAGTTGGCGATATCGTTATGGTTGAAGCGACTCATGGAACTGATGTTGGAGCAGTGACGCTTACCGGAGAACTGGTAAAGGTTCAGCTTACTCGAAAAAGTCCTAAAACGAATATCAATACACTAAGTAGAGTAATTCGTATTGCTACTCAAGAAGATATTGACTTGTGGCAAGAGGTTCAAAAGAAAGAAGACGACACAATGGTCAGTGCCAGAAAATCTGCAACTGATCTCAAATTGGACATGAAAATTTCGGACGTTGAATATCAAGGCGACGGAAGCAAAGCAATATTCTATTATACCTCCGAAAGTCGTGTTGACTTTAGAGAATTGATTAAAAAATTCGCAGGTACTTATAAGGTTCGTGTTGAAATGAAACAAATTGGCGCTCGGCAAGAAGCAGGGCGCGTTGGTGGTATTGGCAGTTGTGGTCGCGAATTATGCTGTTCAACTTGGCTAACTGATTTTAGATCCGTTTCGACTTCAGCTGCTCGTTATCAGCAATTAGCGATAAACCCTATAAAACTCGCAGGACAATGTGGCAAACTAAAATGCTGTTTGAATTATGAACTGGATTCATATTTAGATGCATTAAAAGAGTTTCCAGAAGGAGACATTAAGCTTAAGACCAAAAAGGGAATTGCATTCCTTCAAAAAACAGATATTTTCAGGAAAACTTTATGGTTTAATTCTAAGGACGATCCTTCTGTTTTTCATCCTCTAAAACTGGAAACAGTGAAAGAGATATTGGAAATGAATAAAAATAATAAGTTTCCTGAGAGCCTAAAACAGTTTGCTTTTAGTGAGGCACCAGTTGAAGATCTTCCTGACTACGAAAACGTTGTTGGTCAAGATGACTTAAATCGCTTTAATACTAAAGACAAGAAGAAAAACAACAACCGAAATAGAAATAAGCGCAAAGGAAACAAGCCTCAAGGACAAGGAAAACCTCAACAAAACGCTCAAAATAATAACAAACAAGGTAAAGGCGGAATCCAACAAGGCCAGAAAAAAACCAATTCTAATCAGAAGAGGAAGCCTAATGGTCAAGCAAATCCACAGAATAAAAATAGTGGAAACCGACAACCTCAGGCAAATTCAAAGTCTAAATCAGAGTAAATGAGGCTAGCATTGTTGGTTCTTCCTTTTTTGCTTTTCAGTTGTGATACTTCACGCGTATTTGAACAAAATGTGCCTGTCGCCGAAGGAATATGGAATGCAGATGAAGCAGTTTCTTTCGATGCAGAGATTGTGGAAATAGGAAAGACTAAAAATCTTTATTTCAATCTGAGAAATGATCTAACCTATAAATATAGTAACCTGTATGTGCTTTCTGAGTTAACCTTGCCAAATGGGAGGACAGAGAAAGATACCCTAGAGTTTATTCTTTGCGATCGGGCGGGTAAATGGCTTGGAAACAACTCTGGTGGTTTAGTCACACACCAAATTTTGTTTCAACGCAAGGCTCGGTTTCCTGAACCTGGCAATTACAACTTTAAGTTTATGCAGGTAATGCGAGACGATAAACTCGGCGGAATAAAAGAACTAGGTATCCGTATTGAAAACGCGGAATAAGCTACAGCTTAATTAGTGTCTGATTTAAACTGCCTTCGGTATTTTGAATTCTATACACACCATAGTTTAAATCAGTAATATCGACTTCGTTTTTTCCTTTTTCAATCGAAACAGTCTTAACTAACTCTCCTTTTATATTTAGTACCCGAACCACCTGAGGTTGTTCTGATTCTAACCAAACTACATTTTGAGCTGGATTTGGGTACACAGAAATATTTTTTCTCTGTACTTCGTTAATCGAAACAGTTGATGTCTCGCCAACTTTCTCAACAAATACCGATTTAGTAGAATAAATCTTATCTCCAGCAGTATTTGACATTGCATCTGCTGCATTTCCCGTTGCATAGAAACTCACTGAGCCAGTTCCTGCAGAGGGAGCAGTCCACTTAAAGGGCCATGCCTTTCTGCCGTTTGCTCCTGCAGTACTTGACGGTTTATGACTCATGTATTTTGTGTTAACAATATTGGTTCCCGAACCTGCAGTTAGGGTTCCTTGCTGGGTTCCGTCATCTTTTTGAGCCGAAAACGAAAATCCAAATTTGCTAATTCCCGCTTGCGCCACAGTTACAGTAACATTATATTCTGTTCCTGCAGTATATCCATCCGAAGGAATGTCAGAAGAAATCATATTGTTGTCTACCGTAGCTCCACCACCATGGCACCCTCCGTTTGTTCCACATGTTTTTCCATCTGCAGGCGAACCTGTATATCCTGAAGGCGCCGACTGATTTGAGTTTGATAAAAGTCCTCCAAAAAATAGTCCACCTATCGCTGCAACTCCAGCAATTCTAACAATACGTATTGGTAATTTCATTTCTAATTTTTTTAATCAATATCAAGCGACTATTGTCAATTTTTGATTGTAAACCGTGCCCTAATTTATGTTAACAAATGTAAAGTGGAATGTGTTTAGATTATTGTACAATTTTTTACAATGCTTGTACTTTTCATAGAACGGAAACCTTTAGTCTGTGCTTAATTTTCTCGATATATGGTTTCCATAATCACTTGCCCAACAATCTTCAAAGTAGA
>Ga0307998_1001798_pt1 | contig 11332 bp, 13 predicted proteins | sample Davwhametageno37_FD_203147 | JGI IMG/M metagenome (GOLD analysis project Ga0307998, IMG submission 203147) | Marine microbial communities from Davis Island wharf, Antarctic Ocean - #37 | ecosystem: Environmental > Aquatic > Marine > Unclassified | place: Antarctic Ocean: Davis Island wharf...
AATTAATTGATTTTCACCGCCAACAGAATCTCTTTTTATGCAGTGCAAGGTTTGAAGTCCTGGCGCGTCATGAACATAAGTTCCATCTGTATGGGGCTCAATAGCTAATGATGTAAAGGCAGTATCATCAGGATTTTCAAGTTTATTATCCCAAACAGCAAAGCCTCCAAAAATAGAGTTTCTAATATAAGCCATTCTCTCCATAAGCTCTTTTGTTGCCTCTGAAGTTTTAGGAGTCTCTGTTACTAAAGCAAAGCCAACTCTTTGAATATAATTTAGCCAAGTTTTTATTCCTCCATCACTCATAAGCTCTTGATAAGTTATTTCAGGAAAGTCTTTAATTTCATTTGAGGAATTCCATACATTAGTCAAATTCAATGCATATGAACGAGGAAGGCTTGGCACTGACATAGTTTGAAGTAATTCAAAAGAAAGACTACTTTCAGATTGATCATCCCATTTGATAAAAATACTCTCAGAAGAGTGATCAAGCCAGATATTGCTGGCAGTATTATTTAGTGGCTCACTAAATGAATCAATCTGACGCTGCTTAGTATCTGGATGTAAATCTTCTTTGCTTTCACTATGGTCTCTTAGCCAAAACCAAGGATAGCAACTCAAGGAATCATCATTCCAAAAAACATTTAAACCTTCATCTAAGGATTCAATAGATTTAATTAACATGTTTCTTCCTTATTTAAATTTATACACTAGTCAAATTTTATCATCTCAACAGGCATTAAATTAAAAGAAATTATATACCTAGCTCCCTTAATACAGCCATCAATGGCTGATCATTTTCTCTAGAATAACCGATCACTTGCTTCACTTTTGTTTGTGCAACATCATAAGAATATGACCCACATACCGCCTCTCCATCTATATGAATCTTAAGCATTATTGCTTCAGCAGCTTGAAACTCTTTATGAAAAAATCTTCCCAATACACCTACCACAAACTCCATTGAAGTGTAATCATCATTTAGCAAAATAACGTCAAAACGATTTGGGATTTTGAGTTTTTGCTTTACATTTTTTAAATTAGTATGACTCATTTAATTAGCTGAAAGATTTTTTTAATAATAAAATTATTGAAATAAACATTACCACAATAGGCGGTAAGATAGAGCTCAGAAAAGGGCTAAAGTCCAAACCAAGTACCATTGCGCTAGCAATTCTTGTCAACATTTCAAATGACAATCCAAGTGCAACTCCAAAAAATATTTTTCTCCCCAAGGTTGCTTCTCTTGTCGATCCAAATATGAATAACATTGCAAGTAAGATCATTGCAATAAGAGTTATAGGTTGAATTAAGCGCTTATATAGTTCTACCTCAAAAACTCCTGAGCGTAATTTATTATCGGACAAAAATCGAATCTGCTTGATAAGAGTCCAAGATGAAAGATCTTCAGGCTCTTTTTCTAAACTATCGATCAAATCTTGATCAAATGAAACTGTTTTATTATAAGAATTTCGTTCTTTTAAAGAAATTCTATCAAAGGAGTTTAACTCATCAATGGAAAAAATCTCACTACCACTCATATCTATAGAATCACCATCAAATATAGCATTTTCTGACTTAATAACTCTTTCAATTTTATTCGATGAGTTAACTTCAATAACTGTAATACCACTAAATAATGTACCCTCAATATTTCTTTTAACATTAATAAAGTTATCACCATCCCTAATCCAAAAACCGATCTGATTACCTGATGTACTTGAATTTCCCATAGCATTTGACCTGCTACTATCAGCAAAACTACTTGAAATTGGAGCTAAAAACTCTCCTATAGAAATAAAAATAAATACAAATAAAAGAGAGTTTTTTAAAGTAAGTAATGTAATTTTTAATATGGAAGCACCGGACACTCGAAAAATAAGAAGCTGTCCAGTTGAAGCCAAGTGCCCCATACCTAAAATACATCCCAACAATATTATTGGAGATGCCTGTTTGTAAACTACTTCTGGCAACTGAAGGATGACATAGGTGAAGGCTGAAAGGATTGTGTAGCCATCCTTCCCAATACTATTTAGTTCTGCTAAAAAGTTAAAAAAACTATAGATACTGGTCCAAACAACAAGAACAATTATTGTGTAGCTTAAAAGTGTTTTAGTAATGTAACGATCTCTAATTTTCATTAAAATATAAAGTATTAATAACTGTTTATAAAAGCATTCTTTTTATGACTAACTTACAAAAAAATAAAATTTTGATAATTGATTTTGGATCACAATATACCCAACTCATTGCAAGGCGAGTTAGAGAAATAGGCGTTTACTGCGAACTAGTTCCATATAACGTTAACCCCCATTTTATTGAAAAATTTAACCCTAGTGGCATTATTCTCTCTGGCGGTCCCGATACAGTTAGTCAAAATGATTCAGCACGAGCACCAAATATTGTATTTAATTTAAAAGTACCAATATTAGGTATCTGTTATGGAATGCAAACAATGGCAGTCCAACTCGGAGGTGAAGCCAAAAGTTCTGAAAAAGCAGAATTTGGATTCGCTCAAATTAGAGCTAGAAATCATTCAAACCTGTTAACTGATATAAATGATGAAATTAATTTGCAGGGTCATGGCCTATTAGATGTATGGATGAGTCATGGTATAGAGGTAACAAAATTACCAAAAGACTTTGAACTAATTGCTTCAACTGATAGCTGCCCAATCGCAGGATTTGCAAATAGTGAAAAAAACTACTTTGGACTTCAATTTCATCCAGAAGTTACCCACACAAAAAAAGGTATTCAAATCTTAAAAAGGTTTGTAATAACTATTTGCAAGTGTGAAATAAATTGGACTTCAGAAAATATTATTGATAACTTATTAGAAAGAATAAAATTTCAAGTAGGCCACAAAAAAGTACTCTTAGGTCTCTCAGGTGGGGTTGACTCTTCGGTGGTTGCGATGCTTCTCCATAAATCTATCGGTGATCAACTAACCTGTGTGTTTGTAGATAATGGCCTACTAAGACTCAATGAAGGCGATGAGGTAATGAAAACTTTCTCTAATAACCTTGGTGTTAAGGTTATTAGAGCTAATGCTCAAGAATACTTTTTTGATGCACTCTCAAATGCAAGCGATCCAGAATTAAAGAGAAAAATAATAGGCAAGGCTTTTATTGAAATATTTGATCAGGAAGCGCAAAAAATAAAAGATATTAGTTTTCTTGCCCAGGGCACTATTTATCCAGATGTAATTGAGTCGGCAGGAGCTGCTTCGGGTAAAACTAAAATTATCAAATCTCATCATAATGTTGGTGGACTTCCAGATAATATGCAGTTCGAACTAGTTGAGCCACTAAAGGAGTTATTTAAAGATGAAGTAAGAGAGATTGGAATAAAACTTGGTCTTCCAAAAAAAATGCTCTATCGCCACCCTTTCCCTGGACCAGGACTTGGTGTTAGAATTCTTGGTCAAATTAACAAAGAATATGCTGATATCTTAAGGAAAGCAGATCATATTTTCATGGAAGAGCTTAATAATCAAGGCTTGTATGACAAGGTTGATCAAGCTTTTGCAGTATTCCTTCCAGTTAAATCTGTAGGAGTCACTGGAGATGATAGAAGGTATGACTTTGTTATAGCGCTTCGTGCTGTCGAAACAGTTGACTTTATGACTGCAAGATGGGCTCGACTCCCATATAATTTTCTTGACCATGTCTCTAATCGCATTATGAATGAAATTTCTCGAGTTTCAAGAGTAGTTTATGACATCTCTGGAAAGCCTCCATCTACAATTGAGTGGGAATAGAGAAATCTCTTGCAGATAATTAAATTGACACAACAATACTGGAAACTGGAAACTTTTTTTCTACTACTGGTAATTGCTTTTTTGTCTTTATACCCTCTTCCAAATCTACCAGCAGTTGCAGGAACTGACAAAACACTTCATTTAGTAGCTTATTTTTTCTTAGCTTTTCCCTTAGGACTAAAAAAACATAATAACTGGATTTTATTTATTATTCTATTTATAGTTTTTGGAGGTATTATTGAATTAATTCAACCATATGTTAATCGACACGGCGAATGGCTAGATTTTTTGGCAAATATAATAGGTATTACTTTAGGTTTTCTTGCGGGATTAACTTTAAATAAATCACTTATATTTAACTCTTAAAATAAAACTTCATTACTCATAAAAAAAAATAGCCGAAAAAATTATAAATGAAAATTAGCCTTTAGCATTAATTTAAAAAATTAACTATCAACATTAGAATCTTAATGATATAAAAATGAATATACATTTCAAGAAGATATACAAAAATTATACTTTATTGTAATTATGCCATTTCTAACTGGTTTTTTTCTTGGCTTATCTTTAATAGTTGCAATTGGAGCTCAAAATACTTTCGTTTTAAGGCAGGGCATCCTTGGGAAACATATTTTTTATGTAGCTTTATTTTGTGCACTTTCTGATGCTCTACTAATCATTATTGGTATAGTTGGTATATCATTATTCCTAGATAACATTATTAACCAAATATCAGATATCCTTTTTGGTTTTTCAGCTCTTTGGTTATTAGGATATGGAGCTCTTAGATTAGCAGCTGTTTTTAGAACGGATGAGATGATTGAAATTGAGAATTCAACAGCTTCAAGTAATCTTTTCCGCACCTTATCAATTGCTGCAGTTTTAACCTTTACAAACCCACATGTTTATCTAGACACAATGGTTCTTATTGGATCTGTGTCTCAACAATTTAATGGATTTGATAAAATTTCATTTGCGTTAGGAGCTTGCATTGCAAGCTTTGTTTTTTTCTTTTCACTTTCTTATGGTGCAAAATTACTAGCACCACTAATGAAGCGCTCTCGCTCTTGGAAATTTCTTGATAGTTTAATTGCATTAACTATGTTTTCTATTGCTTATCAATTAGCATCTGCAGGGAATTGGCTTTAAGATGATGTCTTTTTGTTAAAATCACTAGTATGGATGAAGATGAAAAATGGATGAGGCTTGCAGTTGAGCAAGCCAGAATTGCCAATGAAGAGGGAGAGGTTCCAGTAGGTGCCATTTTAGTTAAAGATGGACTTCTTATTGCTGAGGCTCATAATCAACCAATATCAACAAATGATCCAACTGCTCATGCTGAAATCCAATTATTAAGGATCGCTGGAAAAAAACTAGAAAACTATCGTCTAGTTAATACTACACTTTATGTAACTCTTGAGCCGTGCATAATGTGTCTTGGAGCCATGATACATGCAAGAATTAAGAGAGTTGTGTACGGAGCCAATGATACTAAATCCAGCACATGTGCGGTAAGTATTGACATAAAGAGTTTAGATTATTTTAAAAATCAAATTAACATTACTGGAGGTATATTAGAAAATGACTGCAGTCAGATATTACATAATTTCTTTAAACTACGAAGGTAGTTGTTCTCATCTATGAAAATCAATTAATAATAAAAAAATAACTACGAGCAAATTAGAATAAAATAAATTTTTTAAAACTTAATACAAATCTAAATAATTTATGATTGAATCTAAAGGTAAGTCTGGAAATTTAATTGATGAGGTTAATTTAAAAAAACTAATTCAATCTATGAGGCTCCAAAAAAAAATTATTATCATATGCGCACTCTTCTTCGCATCTTTAACTTTCGTTTATACCTATCTAAAAGAACCAAGTTATTTATCAAGTGTTATTGTAGAGATTGGGCATTATGAAATATCTGAGGATGTTGATAATTTAATTGAAAATGTTGATAATTTAATAGCAAGTTTAAAAGTAGAGCTTTTTTATAAACAAAATGTCGATTTGAGAAAAATAAAATTTACACCAATAGAGGGCAGATTAGTTATAATCGATTATGAATCAAAATTAAGTAAGCTTAATGAAAACTTACTAAAAAATACTTTTTTGTATGTCCAGAATAGACATTCAGGTTTGATTGCTCAAAGGGCTGATAAATTAATATTTCGTATTAAAAGTATAGATAATAAAATTGCTTTCTCTAAAAATTTAATATTAAAAAATAGTCTAAAGGAAAGAGAAAATACTATTGCTGAAATTAATTTATTAAATATTGAAATACCATATATTAGAAAAAATATTCTTTCTTTAGAAAATTTAGTAATCGAAGAGCAAGATAATTTATTAATTTTGAGTAATAATCTTGATGCTCTTTTAGAAAGAGTAACAACCTCACCAACACTTCAACAACTTATTTATTCTTATAAAGCTGAAGTAAATGATTTAATGTTTGAATTAAATAATAAACAACTATTAAAAGAAAAACTTGAACTAGAACTAGAAACTAAAATGATAGCTATTGTGGAGAATGATTTTTCATCTGAAAAAATATTTTCCCTTCTTCAAGAAAAACGTATTATAGAAAAACAACTTAGTCTATTAACAAGTCAAGAAACTAGATTAATTAACCCTACTAATAGTATTAAAGTCAGTTCGAATATCGCACTTTTAACTTTTCTTGGTGCTTTTTTTGGATTTATCATTATGACTTCTATTATATTTTTCAGAGAAATCTACCCCCATAGTAAATAAAAATAAATGGTCTTTATTTACTGCTAAACACTATACATTCCGCCATTAACATGCAAAGTCTGAGCTGTTATGTAGGATCCACTCTCGCTAGCCAGGAATAAAACAGATTGGGCAATTTCTTCAACTGTGCCGAAACGAGCCAACGGAATTTGAGATGCTAAAACCTCTTTTTGCTCATCAGGCATAGCGTCAGTCATATCAGTTTTTATAAAACCTGGGGCAATTGCATTTACTGTAATTCCTCGAATACCAACTTCACGTGCTAGTGACTTTGTAAAGCCCATAATTCCAGCCTTAGCAGCCGCATAGTTTGACTGTCCAGCATTGCCCATCGCACCGACCACTGAAGTAATGGATATAATTCGTCCAGATTTTTTTTTAATCATGCCCCTTAATACAGCTTTTGACATCTTATAAATGGAAGAAAGATTAGTATTAATAACATTATCCCACTCATCCTCCTTCATTCGAACAAGGATATTATCGCGAGTGATTCCGGCATTATTAACCAGTATATCTACAGAACCATAATCCGCAGTAATATTCTTTATAAGATCAGAAATTTGCTCATTATCAGTAACATTAAGCCTCACACCTTTACCAAGAATGTTATTTTCAGTAAATATCTTAGAGATATTTTCAGCCCCCTCATCACTTGTTGCTGTTCCAATTACGGTAGCTCCAGCAGCGCCTAATGTTAATGCAATGGCCCTGCCAATTCCTCTGCTTGCACCCGTTACAAGGACTAATTTTTCGTTAAGCATTTGATATTTCCTCAATAGTAGATTTCAATGTAGTCACATCTATTATAGCCGAACCAGTAAGAGACTTATCAATACGCCTTGTCAGTCCAGCTAATACTTTTCCAGGGCCCGCTTCAATCAATTTTTCTACGCCTGAGTTTTTCATTTTTTGAACTATTGAAGTCCAAAGGACGGGCTTATAAAGTTGCTCAACTAATTTTAATTTTATCTCTTCAATATTACTTGAATAAGCAGCATCAACATTATGAAAAACTTTTTCATTCCCCATTTGAAAATTAATAGCTTCAACTGAGTATTTAAAATCCATTGCAGCATCTTTCATAAGTGAGCAGTGTGATGGAACGCTTACTGGAAGAACTAATGCCCTTTTTGCGCCAGCTTCTTTCATTAACTCACATGCATTAGCTACTGAGTTTTTTTCTCCAGCAATAACAACCTGCCCTGGTGAATTAAAGTTCACAGCCTCAACTACGCCCAATTTATTAGCATTAATACATATCTCAATAACTTTTTCATCATCAAGCCCCAATATGGCAGCCATAGAGCCTATATCACTTGGCACAGCTGCTTGCATTAATTCAGCCCTTTTTCTGACTAATTGAATAGCATCAAAAAAGCTTAAAGATTCAGAGGCTACAAGAGCCGTATACTCACCAAGACTGTGTCCTGCAATAGATATAGGTGATAAACTAACTTCACTTGCTAAAACTTTATATGTTGCATAGCCCGCTGCAAGCATTACTGGCTGAGTATTTTCAGTCAGGTTTAATAACTCTTGATCTTCATTAATGATCTTCCACAAATCTACATTAATTGCATCACTTGCTTCTTGAAAAATCTCATTGACAACTGAGAAATTACTGTGCAAATCAGATAGCATACCTAGAGATTGAGAGCCTTGGCCTGGAAAAACAATTGAATATTTCATAATAAGACTAATTATAAATGAGATTAATAACAAAAAAGCGCCAGAAGGCGCTTTTTAAAAATAAATACAAATATGTAGCTAAGCTGTTTGGATTGAAACGTATTGACGATTGAATTTGCCCTTCTTTTCAAACTGAACTTTTCCGTCAGCAACTGCAAACAATGTATCGTCTTTACCTTTTTTAACATTGGTGCCTGGGTGAAATTTAGTTCCTCTTTGACGAACTAGAATGTTTCCAGCTAATACAACTTGGCCACCAAAACGCTTTACACCGAGTCTTTTGGATTCCGAATCTCTTCCGTTATTAGTACTGCCACCTGCTTTTTTATGTGCCATAGATTGCTCCTTATGCCTTAATTTTATCGATTTGAATTTCAGTAAAGAGCTGTCGATGGCCTTGTTGCTTCATAGAGTGCTTACGACGTCTAAATTTTAAGATATGAACTTTTTTGCCTTTACCTTGAGAGATTACTTTTGCTTCAACGCTTGCTTTAGCAACATGTGGAGAGCCAACTTGTACTTTATCACCATCAGCAACCATTAAGACCTCATCAAAGGTTACTTTCTTTCCAGGCTCTATTTCAAGCTTCTCAATTTTTAGAGTTTCACCCTCTGTAACTCTGTATTGTTTTCCACCTGTTTTAATTACTGCGTACATAACAAATCCTAATCTGATTGCTAAAAAGGGATGAATTATACTTGAACGTTGCTCTTAATGAAAGCAGTGTTAACTAAATAAGTTATAATTCTCTGTTTTAAATCAACAGAGACAAAGCATGATTATTTTAGAGACAAATATGGGTGAAATTCACATCAATGTTGACGCCGAAAAAGCGCCAATTACAGCTAAGAACTTCACTGATTATGTAGAGGATGGTTTTTTTGATGGAACTATTTTCCACAGAGTTATTCCTAATTTTATGGTTCAAGGTGGAGGCATGACAGAAGATATGCAACAAAAACCCACTAAAGCTAACATTGAAAATGAAGCTAAAAATGGACTAAAGAACGTTAAATATAGCGTCGCAATGGCTAGAACAGCGGCTCCACACTCTGCAAGTTCACAGTTTTTCATTAATGCCAACGACAACCAATTTTTGGATTTTCCAGGTCAAGATGGCTGGGGCTATTGCGTTTTTGGTGAAGTCGTTGCAGGGAAAGATGTTGTTGATAAAATTGAAAAAGTTGAAACATTAAACTTAGGTGGTCATGCTGATGTTCCTGGCGAGGCTGTTATTATTATTAAAGCATCTATTAAAGAGTAACTTATGGGCCAGATTAATTTCTGGCTAATTAAAGTATGTCAACTTCATTAATCATCTCAGATCTTCACCTTACAAACGTTGAGGGTGATAAGGTTAATTTTTTTAATACCTTTTGTAAGAATCATGCTTCCAAAGTAGACCAGTTATTTATTTTAGGGGACTTATTCAATACCTGGCTAGGAGATGACGTTTCAATTAAAACTCATAATGCTATTATCTCCTCTTTAAAAGAATTAACAAAAGATACTAAGGTCTTTGTAATGATTGGAAACCGAGATTTTCTCTTATCACATAAATTTGAAACTGAAACTGGCTGCAAATTAATCAATGAGCCTTACGAACTTGAACATAATGCAAAAAAATTTCTTCTCATACATGGAGATAGTCTTTGTACTGATGATATTAACTATCAAAAATTAAAAAAAGTTCTTAGAAATTCACTGGTTCAATTTATTTTTTTGCATTTATCAAAAAATATTCGCCTTAAGTTAACAGGGCAGCTCCGCAAAAAAAGTGTTGAAGCTCAGATCTATAAATCGTCAGAGATTATGGATGTAAACCAACAAACTACTGACCTTCTAATGTCAAAGCATCCAGATCATGATTTAATTCATGGACACACGCATCGTCAAAACACTCATGTTATGAAAAAATATACGCGCTATGTCCTCGGTGACTGGTCTCAAAATAAAGGCAATGCTATCAGATTGAGTGACAGCCTAGAGTGGCTTGAAATTAACTGAGAGCTCAAAAAGATTAATTGAGCCTACCTTTAACTTTACTTTATCTTCAATATTAATTTTTGATTTAAATTTTATTTGAGTCATCATTGCAAGAGATGGAATATTTATTAAAGCCTTTTCGCCATTAACTTCAACAATGATGCCCTCCCCTTCCCAATTATTATTTTGCTTCAGGTAGAGGCACTTAAAATGCTCAATACTTTGACGGCTTGCTTTGCTTACCTTTGGCAAAGAAGAGTTAATTGACTTGATTCTCTCTTTGATGGCCTTATCGTCCAAAGTTGGTCGTTTATTAACAAATCTTACTAGTTGTTGCTGTACTAATAAATCAAGGTAGCGCCTCATTGGACTAGTAACTCTTGCGTAAGCAGAAAGACCTAAGCCAGAATGCTCAGAGGGCTTTACCGTAATCTTAGATCTTTTAAAGCCTCTGGAGGCTTCAAATGCTTTTGCAATAGTTAAATTTTGAATATTTTCAATAACTTCTTTACTAAAACTTCCAGTTTCTTGAGTGAGATAAGGCATTGAAATACTATTTTCAATTGCAAATTGGGCAATCGTTCGCCCAGCAATCACCATCATTTCAGCCACTAAATCTCTGCTGTTACTATCTTCTTGAGGCCTAATAAAGACCTTTTGGGCTTTAACTTTAACGTCAACATTTGGCAGATTTAATTTGATTGCACCGTTATCATTCCTAAAGGCTTTATGAAAAATAGCAATATCATTTAACTTAGATAAAACTTCATTTTCATTAATCACTTTATCAGCATACTCATAACTCATATTTGTAACTTTTATTTCACTCAAGTGTATTTCAATATCACTTATTTCAGAGCCATTAAGCCTTAAACCAATCGAAATTGCGTTTGAACTTCCACTTCCGCCTAGAGAGCAAGCACGTGATAATTCTGGGGGCAGCATATGAAAAATTTGATCAGGAAGATATAAATTTGACGCTCTTTTTTGGGCAAAAATATCAAGTTCACTATCAATCTCCACATAACTAGCAACATCTGCAATATGAATCCAAAGCCTATCCCCATCGATGCTAATTGCATCATCTGCATCACTAGAATCACTATTATCTATAGCAAGACAGGTTAAATGAG